>Ga0194126_10001924_pt1 | contig 34127 bp, 31 predicted proteins | sample TA2KigC150mmetaG_FD_148641 | JGI IMG/M metagenome (GOLD analysis project Ga0194126, IMG submission 148641) | Freshwater microbial communities from Lake Tanganyika, Tanzania - TA2015035 Kigoma Deep Cast 150m | ecosystem: Environmental > Aquatic > Freshwater > Lake | place: Tanzania: Lake... | reverse complement strand
GGCCGTTTCCGCGCAGAATAATCCGGTCGCGCTCAATGACGGGATGGTCCAGGTCCAGCCCCAGGTGGTGCGCTGCCAGAATGATCCCCAGTTGCCACACTTTCGTGTCCGTGTACGGTTTGGCCCTCGGCCCAGGAATCTTCGCGCTTTCGCCCGAACCGTCGCGATTGACGATCAATTCCCCGTCGCCGTCGAACTTCAAAGCGCCGTTCTGCCCCAGCGGCGCGTAATCCGGAGGTTGACCGTCCAAGCGGCTGAAAACCATGCGATCCGCCTGCATCTCGACGCGGCCGAGATCCCAATTGAGTGCCCGGGCCATGCTGACGATGGCGGGGTGCCAGATGCGCCGCTCCACAAAGGCCCTCGCCTTGCGCAAGATGCCGTCCGAATCAACTTTCGTGTAAACGTTGCCGACCGCGACAGCATGCGTCTCGAACATCGGAGCAGGAAAAATCGGGCGCCGGGCATCCGCGGCCAGAACGACATTGCTGGCATTCCGGAGTTGATCCGCAAAGTACTGATCCGAGGGGAAGCGCCGACGCCCTGGCCCCTCGATAATGGTGTCGGGGTCGGTTTGGTCAAAAAAAATGTCCACCCCAACCAGACTGGCGCCCTGGGCGGCGAGTTCGTTCAGTGCTCTGCCGAAGAAGTAACGCGGCCAGGGAAATTTGACGCGGTAGCCGTAGGAACCGTCGTTCAATGCGGTGAGGTCTCGGTCGTCGATGAAAACAGCGCCCAGGAGATTGGTCGCGTAAGGCCGTGGGAAGCGCAAAGCCAGTCTGACTCGCGCGTCGTAGGTCATCCATTCGAGCCTCTGAAAGAAATCAAAACGCGGAGCCTCTTGCTCGTCCGATTTCCGGAGCCATGCTGGCAGGGCGTGAACAAAACAAACCAGGACCAAGACACAAAGCGTGATTGCGACGGGTGCCCGTTTGACCGACCGAAGGTGCATGGCTCTAATTTCGGTTCAAGTAAACGCCTCTTGATGGGCGAGGCTACTGACGAGCCATCACGCGTCCAATCCATCGAAGCCAGCGGCTCGCGAGAACGTTCGCCCAACCGGGGTTTACTGAGGCATCACCGGTTCAAGTCGTTTCCAGTTGCGACCTCGGAAACCAAAACAAAAAACCCAGAGCAACGCATGTCGCTCTGGGTGATAATTCAAATTGGCTGCTCGGCCTCTCCGTTAGCCTCCCGCAGGCCGTCCAGTTGTGGGGGAGACGAAGTCCCGTATTGGCGGAGGCACGTTTTCAATTGGGGTCTGAGTGCTAAGGAGAAGTTCCTGGATTCCCCGGACGATTTCCTTCTGTTTAGGCAAAGGAAGCTTCTGCACGTCTGGAATTAGATCTGGCGCAGACGCTACCACTTGGATTATTTGCGGCACTGGCAGATCCTGAATAGTTTTAAGCCGCTCGACCGGGGATTGAGCGCGAATTTGGGTGGTCAACTTTTCTGTCGGTGTTTGTGGTCCGTACTCAAAGACTCGCAGGTTGCCCCGTTCCAGCCACTGATTGAAGATAACCTTTTTCAGATCGGTAAGCCCCTCGATGGCCATGTCCGACGGGAATGCCGGTGGAACAGTGGGTGGTGCCTCGTCAGATCGAGTCGGGCGAATGATCGGCTGTGCCGTTGGCTGTGCCGGAGGAACAAAAGTTTGGCCGGCATTCACCGTGACAGTAGGTTGGCCAACTCTGTAAGCCACGACCACAGAACCCGTAATCGCGTGAACCGTTCCGTCGGCGCTGATTTGGTATTCTGTTCCCTTGATGGCGCAGACTGTGAACGGTGTCTTGACCTCGTACTTGGAAGCTGCGGCAAGCGTTTTGACATTCCCTTGAATCGTGCCCGTCGTCAGATCCAGGAAAGTTTCGATAACGACATCGATACCAGTTCGGTCAATGTTCAACGTTTTAAGCTCAAGGGTCGTGTCAGCCAGAAGTCGGACGGTCGGACCATTCTCACCGAGGAAAAGATCGACGCCGGAATTGACTCCCGTCTTCACGATGGACGTAGGTCCAAGGACTCTCCCGACAGTCAAAGTCTTAAATTCTCCGCCTTGCAGACTGTACTGGGCGGTTCCGCGCACGGCACGGACAACTGCTCGCCCGACGGCCGCTTCCGTAGTCGTTGCCATCAGGCCCGCTACAGCAACCACACCGCAGGCAATCCATCTTGAAAGGGTTCCGATTGATTTCATAGAATTTGCTCCTGTCTTTATCGTCACTCGAACGGGGCACAGTTTAGGATTCCGCACTCAAATGTCAAATGGATAATCAGTTGAATCAAATCCCACACATGTTACGCGATTCCTTTTGTGTTCTTCGCGCGCTTTGCGGTTAAATCGGGCACCCGATGAATCTGTCCTTGTCCGTCCGCATTGCCGAAGAATTCAGTTCCAAGGAGCGCGCATCGATGTCCATGGAAGCGCTGGCCGACCTCGCGGTCGCCGCGGGCTATCAATCGCTTTGCATGCGGGCGTCGCAGGTCGGGATTCAATCGCCGGCCGAAGCCGTGGTTAAGGCCGCCGGTGTGCTGCGCGCTCACGGATTGTCCGTCAGCATGGTGACGGGCAATTTCGATGTCGTGTACAACAACGACCGCGGCCCGGATTGTTTGCGCTACATCGGCCCTTTTTTGCAATTAGCCTCGGCAATGAAGGCTCCGCTCATCCGCGTGGCGCTGAAGAAAGAGGAAGACATCGAATGGGCGCAACGCGCGGCGGACGAAGCGGCTGGGCGTGCTCTGAAGCTCGTTCATCAATGCCACACGCAGAGCCTTTTTGAGACGGTCGAAGGCATCGAGCGCACGCTGCGGGGCATCGACCGGCCCAACTTCGGTCTTATCTACGAGCCGGCGAATTTGGAGTTGTGCGGACAGGACTACGGCCCCAAAACGATCCAGCGGCTCGCGCCGTGGATTTTCAACGTTTATCTCCAGAACCAGGTGCTAAAAGCGGACGGGACAATGAAACTGAACACCTGGAGCCGGGGGCAGGTTCCCTTCGATCTGATTCCAATCCACGCGAGCGGGGGCATCAATTTTAATAGCGTGTTTCAAGGTTTGGCTGAAATCCAATATCGCGGCACCGTGACCGTGCACCAAGCTGGCTGTTCCACGGAACCTCCGGGCGAATCGGCCAAAGCCACCGCCGACTTTCTAAAGCGACTAAGCGCGCAGTATGGCATCAGCGGCTAGATGCAATGATTCAACTCAGATGGGGACCGCACGCGCCCCCGCGTGCCGTGGTCGGCGCCCGCGCCGACCACGCTCTTCTGTCCTGAACAGCCGTTGTGGATGTGACGGTCTCAGAGACGATCCGACTGGCGAGGCGCCAGTCGGCAACGCGAGGCGCGTGTGCTCCCGATTTAGAGCGATCTGCCCTTCGGGATGCTGCATTACTGATTACTGAATACTGATCACTGACAACTGACCATCGCCCCCGCCCCATGCCCAAAATCCTCATGCCCATCGGCGACGCCACCGAAGCGCTCGACACCTTTTATGCTTACTATCGCCTGCCGGAGGATGGCTTCGAGGTCGTGGTGGCCGGACCGGAAGCGCGGCTCTATCACACGGTGCTTCACGAAATTCCACCGAACCCGGACGTGCCCTGGGACATCACGCAGGAACGTCCGGGTTACCATTTGAAGGCTTCCGTGGCGTTCCGTGATCTGCGGGCGGAGGATTTCACGGGCATGTTCATTTCGGGCGGGCGCGCGCCGGAATACATCCGTTACGACAAAGACCTTCGCCGCGTCACTCGGGAAATCTGGGCTGCGGGCAAACCCATCGCTTGCCTTTGCCACGGAATCGAGATTCTAACGGCTGCCGATTGCATCCGAGGCAAACGCGTCACCACCGTGCCCAAGTGCGCGATGGACGCCGAGCAAGGCGGGGCGACTTATGTGAACGAACCCGTGGTCGTGGATGGACTGCTCGTCACCGCGCGAGGCTATCAGGACAACACGGAGTTGCTGCGGCAATTTGTCCGAATGCTCAAGGCGATCCCGAAGCCAAAGTGATTTTGAATCCACAACCAACCGCCCTCTCGGCCCAAGGCCGCTACCTGGTTCTGATCGCCGTCTTTCTGGGCTGGATGTTCGCCGGGATGGAGATGTCGTTGATGATCCCCGCGACGCGCCCGGCCATTCAGGACTTCCTTTCCGCTCATCCGCCGAAGACGGGAGAGAGTGTGAATCAAGTTGTCCGCATTGAAACGCGCGCTGACCAGTGGCTCTCCTGGCTGGTTTCCGCATTTCTGCTGGGCGCGGCCTTGGGAGGGATTGTCTTTGGTTGGATTGCGGATCGCGCCGGCCGCGTGAAGGCGATGGGCTTTAGCATTCTCTGCTATTCGTCGATCACCGCGCTCAGCTATTTCGTGACGAGTCCCGAACAATTGTTGGCGCTGCGCTTCCTCGCGTGTCTGGGCATTGGCGGGATGTGGCCTTCGGGAGTGGCGCTGGCGACCGAGGCGTGGCCGAGCGTTTCGCGGCCCGCTCTGGCGGGGTTGATCGGCGCGGCGGCAAACGTCGGCTTTTTGATTCTTGGATTGATCATGCTTTATCACCCAATCACGCGCGAGTCCTGGCGTTGGGTCTTGTTGCTGGGCGGAACGCCCGTAGTGCTTGGCGCCTTTGTGCTCGCGTTCGTGCCCGAATCCCCACAGTGGCTGGCCGAAAAACAAGCGCCGGCCTCGCTGACTGCGACTCCCGTCGCCGAGGTCTTCCGTCCACCGCTGCTGCGCTGGACCATGCTGGGGATCGCTCTCGGAACCATCCCGCTCCTGGGCGGGTGGGCGTCCGGGCAACGGCTCGTGCCCTGGGCCGGGCAAGTCGGCGAACTCCAGGGCCTGCCCGGACTCAAAGCCTCCACACAAACCCTCCAGGCCCTGGGCGCAGTCATCGGCTCTTTATCCGGCGGGTGGCTGGCGAGCCGATTGGGGAGGCGGCGAAGTTATTTCCTGATCAGCCTGGGATCGCTGGCGTTGAGTGCCTACATCTTTTTGACGCTGACGCCGACGCGGGCCGAGTTCCTTTGGGCGACTTTTGCGTTGGGATTGGTGAGCACGAGCTTTTTTGGCTGGCTGCCGTATTTCTTGCCCGAACTTTTTCCCACGCGCGTCCGAGCCACCGGCTCCGGAGTGACCTACAACTTCGGTCGCATACTCTCGGCCGCCGCACTTTTGTCTTCGACGGCCTTGAGCGCCCTTTTCCAGGGAGACATTGCCAAGATGGGCGCGACGACGAGCCTGGTTTACGCGTTGGGGCTGGTGCTTGCCTGGTTCATTCCTCGGTCCGATGCCGCCTGGTCCAGCCAGATTACGCGAGAAGATGCACCGCCAGTCAAACGATCGCTTTTCTGAACAGAAGAGTGTGGTCGGCGAGGGCGCCGACCACAGCACGCGAGAGCGCGTGCGCTCCCCTTGCATCAGCCTATGAGGCTCGACTTCGAGAATCCATATCTTTTGCTCTGCGTCACGCTGGTGCCGGTGGCGGTGATGGTGCTGCGGTTTACGCTCGTCGATAGCCTGAAGCTGCAACTGGCGTGTTCCGCCTTCATCCGATGCACGATCCTCGCCTTGCTGGCGCTCGCTCTGGCCGGGACGCTTTGGGTTACCAGGAGCCGCGATGTCTCCCTGCTCGTGATGGCTGATCTTTCCGACAGCGTTCCAGAATCCGCCACGAACCAGGTGCGAAGTTTTCTGAATCAATTGAAGGATCGTCTCTCCGCGCGCGCTAAAGCCGGCTTGATGTCGTTCGCCGCGGCGCCGCAGACGCTCGCGCCAATGGCCTCGGCTCCGAAGTTTCCCGATGAGTTGAGGAAGCCCGACGCCAAAAGCGAAACCGCCATCGAACGCGCCCTGGTCTCGGCCGAGCAATCGATGCCTTCCGACACCATCAATCGCATCGCGCTGTTCAGCGATGGCAACGAAACGGCCGGCAGCGCCCTGGCTGCGGCCAAACGCCAGGTCGCGCACGGCCTCAAGATTTTCGCCACGCCGTACCTCGTCCCGTCGGAAATCAAGAAAGGCCAGAGCTTCACGGTGTCGGCGGTCGCTCACGCCAGCTCGGCGGCGACGGGAACATTCACGCTTTACCGCGACGGTTTCAAAATTCAGGAACAGAAGATTGGCGCTCTTCATCCTGGATGTCGCGCTACGGCGCCTGGATTTGTCGGGATACAAGTTCTTCAAGTCCGCTCCGAGGCGGGATGGATGAGTCGAAGGGGACAGTGGCAATTGTCCCGATCAAGGCTCAGACTCTACTCCTCGACAAGGTCAACCGGATTCGCGCATGAAATTTTTTGAGCTGTCTCACTGTGCAGACCGTACGATTGACGACAGATCGACCGGAGAACCGTAGCGCAGATTTTCAATCTGCGGTATCGCCGATTTCCAATCGGCAGGGCGCCGGCAAGTCCCAGCGTGCTCGGACCGGGAGACGCCCCGCAGAATACAATTCTGCGATACGGCAGAGTGCAACTCTGCACTACGAGGTTTGTCGTCCATCCCGCGGACCAAGCAGTAATGTCTCGGATCGACGGCCCCAACGGGGCACTGGCCTTCAGCCCAAGGTTGCGGGGCACGAGCTACCTTGGGCTGGAGGACTCCATCTCCTTGGGATTGACTCGAACGCCCGGTCACTGCGCTTTCACAGTCATGAAAGGGAGCCTTCCACAATGGGAATCAACCCGAACTTCAAACCGCGAGAATGCGCTGCTGACAGTCCAAATTTATCCGCTAACATTCAGGCATGAGTTCGGATTCCGAACCGATGGAATTGAAAGAGGCGCGTGCCGAATACTTCGCCCGCTGGGAGGCCGTGCAAATCTTCAAAGCCCACGAACTGGCGGCGATGACTGAGGAACGCGCGCGGCAAATCATGCAGTGGCTGGGCGCGCCTGAGGGCTGGCGGGAGCGATCGGATTGGTCCGGGCTGGTCGAACAGCAAGCCATCTTCCACAAAGGGTGGCGGGCATGATCCACCTGCTCCGCGTGCTCGCGGCTGCGGGCGAAGTGCAGCGTTTCTGCCAGCAACAAGGATGGCGTTTTTGCTTCATCGGCGGCGTCGCCGTCCACGCTGGGGCGAACCACGACTAACGCAGGATGTCGATCTCACGCTCCTGACCGGATTCGGAAAGGAGGAGCAATTTGCAGATCAGTTGCTTGAAACGTTTGCTGCCCGCCGAGCCGACGCGCGCGAGTTTGCTTTGAGCCGCCGCGTGCTGTTGATTCGCACGAGCGAGGGCGTGGATGTGGATGTGACACTGGGCGCAGTGCCTTTTGAGGAACGGACTGTCCAACGGGCTTCGAACTGGTCTTGGACAGAGAACCAATCATTGTTCACCTGCTCGGCCGAAGACCTGATCGTCCACAAAGCCTTTGCCGGCCGCGGCCTCGATTGGGGCGATGTCGAGCGCGTGTTGATCCGCCAGCACGGAAAGCTCGATTTGAAACAAATCCGCGCGGAACTCAAACCGCTGCTCGAACTTAAAGGCGAACCAGAAGCGCTCGAAAAACTCGAACAAATCCTTGCCACAGTTGAACGCCGGCTGAACGCCAAGCCCTGACCCCGAAGGCCTGAACCCTCGCCGCTGTTCGATGCCCAACGTTCGGCGTTCGACGTTGGAGGTTCGATGTTTACCCAACCGTCCAAACCAAGCGTCCAACCCTGAATTTTGAACTCGGAACTGACCTCGTCGGTCCAAGACTCAATCCCGAATGACGGATCGGCAAAGGCCGATAACCGGCTCGACAAAGTTGGAAGGGAAGTCCAAACGTCCGGCGAGCGTAAACCATGAAACCTGGAGGTGACTTGTGAATAAGGCATCCGATCAAAGCCATGGCGGCGTATCAGCAAGCTCTGGAGAAGAAGAAGACCAAGGATTGGTTGCTGAGCCTGGGCACACTCAAGTTCCAGAAGGGCGATGAAGCGGAGGCTGTCCGGCTCTGGTTGTCCGCGATCGATCCCGCCACGAGCAAAGTGGAAGAGTATTCGGAGATCGCCGGAATTCTCGAAGCCAATCAGAAGACGGAAGAAGCAGCCCCGGCTCCGGAAGGAAGCCGTCGATAAAGATCCGGCGAACCTCGAATCGCGCCTGGCTTACGGCAAGATTCTGATGCGGCAGCAGAAATTCGAGGAAGCGCTCGCGCAATTCGACGCGCTGGCCAACCAGGACCAGAACGAATTCCTCACTCAGCAAGGCGAAACCCGCCGCCTTGACGCCTGGCGCGAAATGGGAGTGCTCGACGAAAAGCAGAAGCAACTCGAAAAGGACCTGAACGCGAATCCTTCCGACGCCAGGAAACTTGCCCAACTGGCGCGCCTTTACGAACGCAGCGGCCAGCGCGAAAAAGCCGTTGCGCTCTACGAAGGCCGCCGCGAGAAAGAGCCGGATAACGTCGAACACCTCCGCGCGCTCGCCACGCTTTACAAAACCTCCAAACAAACCGAGCAAGCCATCGCCGCTTACAAGACGCTCCTCGAAAAGGACAAAAACCGCGCCCGCGTTTACCAAAAGGAATTGCTGGATATTTATCTGGCGGTCGATTTGAGAGACGAAGACATTGCCGCCGGCGAAGCGCTCGTGAGTTTCGCGGCGAGCGATCCGGAAGCGCGCTTGAGTCTCGCTCAGGTATATCAACTTTATCGCCAGCCTGAAAAGGCGCTCCACGAATACCGCCTCGCGCTTCGGCTGGAACCCAACGAGCCGGATTACCATCGCCAGTACGGCGAAGCCCTCGAACAAGAGCGCCGATACGGCGAAGCCCAGGACGCGTTTCGCAAAATGCTCGACGCCGCCAAGGAAGACAGCACGCGGCTAAGGGATCACGACACTGGACGTCGAATCGAATGCCAAACTCTCGCTCATTGAGACGCTCTTCTCGATCGGCCGGAAAGCCGATGCCCAGGGGGAGATCGACGCTTTGCTCGCCTGGGACAAGCGTCCCAACACATTGACGCGCGTTGGCAACCTCCTCATGGACCAGCGCGAGCACGCGAAGGCGCTCGAACTTTTCGACAAAGCCGCAAACAGCCTGCGGGACTGGAATTACAAGGAACTCCTGATGAGCCTCGCCAAGTGCCGCGCGAAACTGGGCCAATCGGAGGACCTCGTCAAACTGGCCGATCAACTCCTGCGTTCCAATAACGCGGAGTGGCGCCTGCAAAACCTCCAGGGCTGGCTCAGCGCCGAAGGATTCCATGACCTCGCCGCCCGTGTCATTGAGAGCCGGCTGAAGAAGTTGCCGGAGAAACTCGATCTTTACGCGGCCCTGGCCGCGGCTCACTCGGACGCGGGCCGTGTCGCGGAGGCCTTCGCCGCTTACGAGTCAGCCGCCAAAGTTTTTTCCACGGCTCGGCTGGGCGAACTCCAGGCCGGGCTGGCCAATCTTCTCCTCGAACGCAACTGGATTGGCGAGGCGCTGAAGCGGCGCGAAGCCGCGGACAGCCCCTTGCTCACGGGCGCGCTGATCGAAGTCTTTGCGCGCAGCAGCGAAAAGTCCGAGCGCGCCACGACTCTCGCGCAGGTGGCGGCCGGGTTTCAAACGGACAGCGCCGAGTTGCAGATCAAGTTGGCCGACGCGCTGGCGAGGATGAAACGGAATGACGAAGCAGCCGTCAGACACGAGCGTCGTGCATTACGCGGGCCCGAACCAACCCCTCCTGACTCCGAGGTTGCCGGAACCGGCCATTCCTTCCGCGGCCTCGTGGAAACAGACCGACGCCGCACGCGATCTCGGTGTGATTCACCTCGCTCCGTTGCTTGGTTTGAGCCCGTTGGAAAGCCAGCGCCAGTTTGCCTATGCCCGCACCACGCTCCACAGCCCGGAGGATCGGCGCGTGACTTTGTGGCTGGGTTCTGACGACTGGGTTTATGTCTGGGTGAATGGCGAATCGGTGCACGGCTACACCGAACCGCGTTCGTGCGCACCTGATCAGGACCGCATCAACGTCCAACTCAAGAAGGGCGCAAATCGAATCTTGCTCAAAATCGGGAACAACACCGATGACTGGTGCTTCTGCCTGCGGGTCGCGGAAGGCGGCGACGGTTTGATGGTCGGGAAGGACAGCGAACAAAAGCTTTCCGCGCTGCCCGGTGGACCGTCGAACTGAAATGGCCCGTATCCCCTCAGTTAACGGCGGTGGGGCGACGCTCCTGCGGAGTCTTTCTTCGATGGCATTGGCTCGGCGGGAGCCTCGCCCGACCTTCTACTGAGGACATACAATGGTCCATTTTCTCCCGTTCAAACCGATCTGGGTTCGGGCTGAGCGGGCGGAAGAATTGCCGAATTTGCCTTGGACAGATTTCGTCTGTCGTATTGACTCAGGCAGTCAACCCGATGACACGATATATTGTTCTTCTGGCACTCGCTGTCTGCGGCATAGCCGCAGCCGCGGAGCAGGACGATCCTTCCAAAACTTTCTACATCCAGCTTGTTCGCGGAACGGTCGGTGAAAAGCCGCCACAGAAGGAAGCCAAGGCGATCGGTCCGAGGCTGGCCAAGAGACTTCAGCCGGTGTTTCGTTGGAAGACGTATTGGGAAGTGAATCGCGTCCAAGCCACGGTGGAGCCGGGCCATAAGTCCCGAGTCCGCCTTTCGCGCCAGCACGAAGTCGAGATCGATTTATCCGTCGCGGGCAAGAGAACGGTGCATTTCTTCGAGGACGGGAAACGGGTCAGCACGTCCACGCAACAGAGCGGCGTGGCCGTCACCATTCAAGGGGGAAACGCCACGGGTGAAAACGCCTGGTTCATCGTCGTGCGCAAGGACAAACCGACGGAGTGAGTATCCCCTCTCAGTAAAACGTGGGCGAGGCTTGGGCGAGGCTCCTGCCGAGCCAATGCCATCGAAGAAAGCTCCGCAGGAGCGTCGCTCCACCGTCATTACTGTGCAGACCGTGGGATTGACGACAGATCGACCGGAGAACCGTAGCGCAGATTTTCAATCTGCGGTATCGCCGATTTCCAATCGGCAGGGCGCCGGCAAGTCCCAGCGGGCTCGGACAGGGAGACGCCCCGCAGAATACAAATCTGCGATACGGCAGAGTGCAACTCTGCGCTACGAGCTTTGTCGTCCATCCTGCGGACCAAGCAGTAACCGAGGGGTTGCCGTTTTTCCTGGTTTCCTCGCGTGTGTTCAGGAGGCAGAATCTCCAGTGGAATGCCACCGCACTCAGTCGCGAGAATTCCCGCAGCGAGGCGCCTCCGGGTCCTCGGCATCATGTCCGGGACGAGTATCGACAGCGTAGATTACGCGGTCTGCTCAATCGACGGCAATGCCGTGGCGTTGGAGAAACACTGGCAAGCCCCATTCCCCCGGCGCCTTCGGGACCGTCTGCACCGCGCCGCCAGCGATCTCGGAACCAGCCACGAAACCGGCCAGCTTCACCATGATCTGGGGCGATTCTACGCGGACGAGGCGATACACGGACTGAGGCGGCAACAGCTCGACCTGGTCGGACTGCACGGCCAAACGATTTACCATCAACCGGCCAGCCCTGCGGCCACCTTCCAGTTGGGCGAGCCGGCTTATCTGGCGGAACGATTGCGCGTTCCCGTGGTGAACAACTTTCGCGCAGCCGATCTGGCTGCCGGCGGGCAAGGCGCTCCCCTGGCGACTCTTTTTCATCAGGTGGTCTTTGGCAAAACAGGCGAGCACGTCTGCGTCAATAATCTCGGCGGGATCAGCAACGTGACGTCAATCGACTGGCGAGAGCGAAAGCAACCCCGGTTGGCAGCCTTCGACACGGGGCCTGGGAATCTGTTGATCGACCTGGCGGTTCGCCATTTCACCCACGGAAGAAAAACCTTCGACAGGAACGGCGCCTGGGCCCGACGCGGCCGCGTCTCCGAGAAATGGCTGGCGCGCTGGCTCGATCACAGATTCTTTATCCAGGACCCGCCCAAGAGCACGGGCCGCGAGGAATTCGGCGAGGTTTTTTTCGATGAAGCGTTACGCCAGGTCCGGCGATTTCGGCTCTCGAAGTTCGATATCGTTGCGACACTGACGGAGCTGACGGCGCGGTCGTTGGTCTTGAACTACCGGCTGCATTTGAAGAGCGCGCCTGGACGGGTCGTTCTTGCCGGGGGAGGCGTTCGGAATCCGGCTTTGGTCGAGCAAATTAGAGTCTCGCTCCGGCAGTGGCAACCAGGCATCCGACTCCAGACCTGTGATCAACTGGGCTGGCCGGTCCAGGCGGTTGAGTCGGCGGCATTCGCATTTCTCGCGTACTATCGGGTCCAAAATCAGCCCGCGAATCTTCCTTCCACAACGGGCGCCAGCCGTCCGGTGTTGTTGGGGCAGGTGGCCAAACCGTAGCCTGTCATGCCGAAAAATCTTTGGGACGAAACCGGGCGGGCAGTTTGAGTCGGAAAACCTCACCATGCATCCGCGCCAGGCAGATGCCGCGGGCCAACGTGGCTTCGTCCATTTCCTTGCTGCTCTCTACCGCGGCGAGCACGCCGTAAAGTTTGTAGCCTCTGAATTGGGGGAAGAATTCGAAGAATCTGCCTAGATTTCGAATGAATTTCTCCAATTCTCGCTGGTTCAAAACGCTTTTCACTTCGGCGGCCACGACGGTCTTCGCCTCACCATTGCTTGCGCCAATCAAGTCGATCTCGATTTCGTCGTCGCCCTTGCGCACACGCCGTGTCTCGATGATCTGCTCCACGCCGAAGCGTTTGCTCAGTATCTCCATCAACGAAGGCCGAGCCATTCCTTCGGCGAAATCACCAAACTTGTTGCCCAGGCCGCCAATCTGCTTGCCGAGCTCTTTGATCTGGAGATCGGTTTGCTTCAACTGCCGATCGGTTGCTTTCATTTGTCGATCGGTCTCCTTCATTTGTCGATCGGTCTCCTTCTGCGCCACCGCCAGGCTCGCGACGAGTTCTTTCAGCTGTTTATCCGTCATGTCGGCAGAATACCCGATCCGGCGGCGTGCGTCAAAGCGCGCTTCCTCCCTGACGTTAGAGCCGGTCTGAAAGGTCCAGGGCCATCACTGGCCGACCACTTGCTTCAGAACGAACGGCCCGAACAAACCGTAGCCGACTGTATGATATTCGTTCCCGGCTGGCGGTCCGGGATTCGGCGCTCTTTGGAACATGCCCGGCCAGGCGGTGCCCAGCGCGGGTTTTCCGTGGTGCGGTCCCAGCGTGTTTTTGAGGGTCCCGATCACGACGACTTCGACGGTGTTCAATCCAGGCCGCAGACCGAGTGACACGTCGCATTGCCAGGGGCGATGGGCGATGAAGCCGGCGGTTTTGCCGTTCACGATCACTTGGGCGACGCTGCCATGCCAGGAGGGCAACGTGGCGAGGTACCGGCCATTCAACTCGGCCAGTTCAAACTGTTCGCGGCAAACCACCCCGGCGCCGTAAAACGGATGGCCCTGCTCGTTCCAGCGGCCCAGATGCAGCGGCGCCTCCGGGACTATCGCGAAACCACGCTCGGCCGCGCGCAGCGAAAAATCTCCCAGGAGATACGCCGGCTCGACCTCGTGGTAGATCGTGAACGGCGCGGCTTTGATCGTCACGGCATTCTCGCCCACTTGAGCGACGGCGCTGAGATCGATTCGACCAAAGGCCTTGTCCAGCCACCATTGGCCTGGCGTCGGGGGCGCGGGTTGTCCGTTGCAGGTGATGCGGTAAAGGTCGGGGCGTTCCAGAATGAGCGACAAGTTGGTTGGAACCGCTTCTCGGATGACAAACCGGTAGGTCACTTCAAAGCCGCTCGACGCCGGAAATTGCTTCGTGATCAATTCGTCGCGGAACTGGACCGCGCTGTCCCACGGATTTCGCGCCAGTCCATTTTTCTGAAACGCAAATTGCGACGCCTGGTAGAAGTAAAGATTCGTCCGCGTCTCGTTGCCCGCCGTGATATCGACGTAATCCAGCACCAGAACATTGGGTTCAAGCCGGCGGAGCTCGGGAGCCGAAAGGGCGACCAGCGTATTCGTCCTTCCCGTGGCAACGCTCGGCGGCTCGCGTTGATCTTTCGAAAGGAAAAGAAGCAAACTCCCGGCAGGCGGCAGGTCGAATTGAAAACTCACGCCTTTCGCGCCGGATCGAAACGGATAACCTCCAACCTGGCCAGTATTCGGGTCCCATATTTCAACGCCGCGCGCTGCGGTCTCAACCGTGCCGGTGGAGCACGCCGCGAGGCTTGGGTTGACGAGGAAGAGCAGTTGGCCGTCGTCGAGCTGCCGGCGTTGGTGGAAGAGGAGGCCGCGGTCTTCGGCGGCGCGCTGGATGGCGAAACCGTCGCGCGCCTGGAGTGGTTGGAGAAGCTCCGGAACGCCTCGGGCCTCCACACGTTGCCATCTGGCATGTTGGGCGGCGCGCGTTCCACGGCCGGAGGATTCGCCCTCGACACGAACCGGCGGATCGCCGGCGCAGAGGACCGAGCCGCCATGGTCCAGGAACTTTTCGACGAGCGCCATGGTCGCGGCGTTGAGGTTCTCGGTCAGCGGCGGGATGACGACAATCCGGTACCTTCGCTGGCCGATCCTGAACGCGCCGTCTTCAACCGACCCGTGGCGGGCGATGATATCTTCGCAGCCGAGGTCGTATTCGATTTGCGCCGCCTCCAGATTCAGCACGAGCTTTTGGAAGGCATTTCCAATTTCGGCCAAACACGGATGCCGGCTGGCTTCCGTGTTGTACATCCAGGCGGTCGTCGTCGGCTCCAGCACAAGCACGGAGTTGATTTGCTGGCCGTGCGAAAGCGCGGCGGACAACCGCGCGAAATAAGTCGCCGAGACGTGATAGGCCTCCCACCAGGGTTCGTGATACGAGAAAGACTGGGGATGATCGCGTTTGCGCGCGCCCCGGATCGTGACGTAGGACAGGTGCTGGTCGAGTGTGTTCACCCCGAGGACCGTCAGCCAGTCGCCGATGCGTTTCATGTCCTCGAAGCGAATGTCCCATCCGCCCGCGCCGTACGCTTCGCAAAGGGTCCGCTTCAATCCGAGTTGGTTGGCCACGCTGGAGAGTTCTTTGACGGCCCGCGCGTTTCCGAACTGAGCGTGCGTGTCTTCCTGGTATTGATTCATGAGCGTGTCAATGGCGGGGCGCTGTTGCCAGGCGTACATCGCCATGTTGTCCGGGACGATCAAGCAGCGCGGCCATTCGTGCTCCCAGTAGTGGCCGGTGAATTCAAGGCCGTGCTTCGCGCAGTAATCGTGATACGGCTTCGCCCAGCGCTGGATGAAGAGTTCGAGCAGAACCTGGAAATAGTTGTGGCGGACTTTTCGCCAATCACCCACCTCGTGGCTGAGGCTGGGCAATTGGTCCAGCAGGCTGTAGCCCCACTTCTTTTGGAATACGTCCGGGAGATCGTCCGTCCACGGCAATCCTCCGGCTGGACGGATTTGAGGCTCGTCCGTGAACACACCGGGAATGCGCTTCCCGAATTCCCCGCCCACTTCGCGCTGGTACGCTCCCAAAGTGACTTCTAGGAATTTCTCCGTCACTCCGGGGTAAAGCAGATCGACGTAACTGCGGCCGCCGTGCCAGGGCGAATTGCCGGAGCGCTGAACCGTGGCGAGGATGTAGCGCGCGTCCGGCAAAGACTCGCCAGATCGAACGCGGGCTGTGACATTCTCGAAACCGCCCTCGCCCGGCGTGAACACGCCCAGAAAGGAATCGTCGCGTTTGGGTGCAGATTTCGATTCGCGCAGCAGGAGGCCACGCCCGCGCGATTCCGGCATCAGCTCCGGTACCCACCCGCCGGCGAATCCGGACGGGTAGGAGTTTTCGTCGTAAATCCAGACGTTCATGTCCAGCCGTTCGGCTTCTTTCAGGGCGGCCTTCCAAAGGCGGAACCAATCGGACGACAGATACGGCGTCATCAAGCCGGGGCGGGGATGCACGAAAACCTGCTTGACGTTTTGGCTCGCCAGTTCACGCATCGATTCGGTCACTTGCGCTTCGGTGAGGAGGTCGTTCCAGACCCAAAGCGGCGCCGTGCTGTATTCACGCGGAGGTTGAGCAAAAATCGTTTTTAGCCGAGGCGACTCCATCGCCTGGGCCGGCCAAGCGAAAAGCGCGGCCAGCAACGCCACAAGGCAACGCACCGTAGCGCAAAGTTGCACTCTATCTTTATCGGAGGGCATCGTCGCGGTCTGCGGCGATTTTGGAGATGAGTTCATATCGAAGTGGTCATGGGCAGAAATACGATGACGTTCGTCGCGCCTCGCCCAGGCCAAATGGGGCGCGGACCGCAGCCTTCAGGCCGCTTCGGGCCCCGCTCCTGAGTTCGGCGTTGAAGCGGCCTAAAGGCCACGGTCCGAAGAGACGGTTCATGGGAAGGTTCGGGCGAAGGAGATGCTTTAAGGCGTCCGCGAGAGCGCGACGCGACCGACGCAAAACTCGGGCGCGTCGACCGCCAATCGGAAATCGGCGCCGCCGTTTTGTGAATTGAGAAAGCGCGCAGCTCCGAGCCGAAACTGCGCGGTCTTCCAGACCTTGTGCCCCGAGAGTCGAACGACATCGGCGCTGCGACTGTAAGCGCCTTCGAACGGGGCGGGTTTGTCGCTCCCATCAAACTCGACGGCCAGCGTGCCTGGGGCGGCGGCGTAATACTCAACGTGCACCCGAACGCTCGTCGCTTCCGCCCATTTGAACGAATCATCGACGGCGAAGTACGCGTAAGCGCCTCGTCCGGCGGTGCGCTTGATGGACTGCCCAGAGCGGCCCTCAATGGTCGTGGCTTCCGTCAGGCCATCCTCGTTGCGGATCAGACGCAGCCCGTCTTGCCGGTTGTCGTGGCCGAGCGTTGCCGTAACCGAGTTTGAACCCGTGTATTTTCCGCTCGGCCACGATGGTTTCCACCCGCGCCGAAACAGATCGGCGTACTTGCGGGTTAAATCGATATACTGCCTGCCGTACTCCTTGGATTCGCAAACGTCGGTGCCTTCATGGAACTCATTCCAGGTTTCCACCATCACGATCTGCGGAGGACGCTGCAGCACTTTGAGCCAGTTGTTTTCGTAAAACTTGCCCTGCTCGCGGAGCACCACGAGCGGTTTCCGTCCAGGAACCGCGGAATGATCGTAACCCGGCCCGAGCGAAGCGATGCCGGGACTCTTCAATCCCAGCGCGCCGCCCCACGCATAGACGTTGTCCGTTTTGACTCGCCAGGAGATCTCCCGAACGATGAAAGGCTCGCGGCCGCCGAATTCCTTCGCGAACTCGCGCTTCGCATAATCAATGACCTCCTGGCCGTGTTTCTTGGCGAAAGCCGCCGAGTAGAGGAAGACAATCGGTTTTCCATCAATCATCGCCCAATGCCTGGCGGGGATCAGAGAAAAGAAATCCCGAACGGTCGCGTAAAACCAGCGCTTGCCGAAATCGCTCGTCAGATCGACGTGCTCGCGCCAGGCGTTGTGACGGAGCGTGCTCGTGTCGTAAAAAAGTCCGATGCCAGCCGGGGTTTTTCCTTCGCCCAGCAATTCTTCGCGCGCAGACACGAGAGGTTTCAGACCGGCGTAGCTCCAATGCAAATGCGCTTTCTCGTTGTGTTCCGAAGGCGCGCCCCAGAAGACCGGCAGGAGAAAATCGATCCCGGCGGCCATCATGTCGGCGAGTTGTTGTTTGTGCCACCGGACCGATTTGCAGGAGAAATCCTCCAGCGTCGGCGGGTGCGTGGTGAGCGCGTCGGTCCCATCGCCGTCCAGGATGTGTTCCTTCGAGTCATTGTCATACCAGTAGAAATAATACGTCCCAACGATTCGATCCTGGGCGCGGAAAGTTTGGCTCCCCGTGAAATCCTCCGCGGTGAGGTGAGTGAACGGGCCGAACGCGCCCGGCAGCGGACGAGCGTCTTGGGCGAACAAGCCTCCGGCGTGAAGCGCGAGGGAAATCAGTTGGGCGATGAACCGTTTCATGCGGCGCCAGCTTGACGCTTCAGGCGTCATTGCACCCGGCGCTTAACCCTGACGCATTTGGTCCGAATGGGCTTTGATCCTGATCAAGTTTGCGTTGATCTGCATCAAAGCCGGACGAATCGCCTTCCGATCAAATGGGGCGGCATGAGGACAAGTATTTTCCGTGGAATCGGCCGGGACTGTCTGATTGCGTTTCTCCTGACCCTCCTTCCGCTGCTGGCGTTCGTTCGAGCAGACACAAGGCCCGGCGCGACCGAGAAAGAGCTGCAATGGTGGCGCGACGCCAAGTTCGGCCTGTTCATCCATTGGGGTCCGGTGAGTTTGAAAGGCACTGAGATTGGCTGGTCGCGCGGCGCGCAGGTTCCCGTGGAGGAGTACGACGGCCTTTTCCGGCGCTTCAATCCGGCGCAATTCGACGCCACGGCTTGGAGCCGGACGGCCAAGGCTGCGGGCATGAAATACGTCGTGCTCACAAGCAAGCACCACGATGGCTTTTGTCTGTGGGACACTCAATTCACGGACTATAACATCATGCGAACACCCTGGGGCCGCGACGTGATGAAGGAGTTGGCGGCAGCGTGCCGAAAGCAACGCCTGGTCTTCGGAATCTACCACTCCATTTGCGACTGGCATCATCCCGATTATCCCCTGGGCAGCCCGGGCGGGAAATCGCCGAAGCCCGCCCCGAATATGGATCGGTATAATCAGTATCTGAAAAACCAACTCGCGGAACTGCTCCGGAATTACCAACCGCTCGGCATCCTCTGGTTTGATGGTGAATGGGAAACGCCCTGGACTGCGGAACGCGGCCTTGACCTGTACCAATACGTCCGCGCATTCCAACCCGGCATCCTCATCAATAACCGCGTCGGCAAAGGGCGCGCGGGCATGGAAGGCTCGACGGCCGCAGGCGACTTCGCGGGCGACTTCGACACGCCGGAACAAGGCATTGGCAAGTTTCGGAATGACCGCCCCTGGGAGTCGTGCATTACTATCGGCCAGCAATGGTCCTGGAAACCCAACGACAAGCTCAAGTCGCTCAAAGAGTGCATCGATATGCTCGTCCGGACGGTGGGCGGCGATGGAAATCTGCTGCTGAACGTGGGGCCGATGCCGAACGGGGAGATTGAAAAGCGCCAGGCGGAGCGCCTTCAACAAATCGGCGGCTGGCTGAAGGAAAATGGCAAAAGCATTTACGCCACGCGAGGCGGGCCCTTCCTGCCGGGGGAGTGGGGAGCCAGCACGCATCGGGGCAAAACGATCTATGTTCACCTCCTCAAGGAGAATGAAGACGAACGGATCCGGTTGCCTGGCCTGGAAACGAAGGTCGTTCGAGCCCGGATTTTGAACGGACCTCGTCTCGCGTGGCAGCAATCGTCCGGGTCCATCGAAGTCCAGCTTCCACGCAGGCTCCGCCGGGAGAACGACACAATTCTCGTCCTGAGCCTGGATGGGCCGGCTGAGGATCTGGCGCCTCGACCCGTGGGATGGTAGCTTGACCTGAATCAATGGGAGCGCGGCTCAGAGAAACTACACTTTCCGTATTATCGAATATGCAGTTGTTACATCTCTACGTCTCGCCGGGGCACAACTATTTTGGCCATCACGGACAATTGCCGGGAGAACATCCCATGCTCGAAGTCCAGTCCGTGCATTGCGTCGCCGGGGCCGGCATCCACGGCGACCGATTCTTCAATTACAAAGAGAACTACAAGGGCCAAATCACCTTCTTCGATGAGGAAGTCTATCAATCGCTCTGCCGCGAGTTCGGCATCCAGGACAAACCTGCTTCCGTGTTTCGGCGCAATGTTCTGGTTCGGGGCACGCGACTAAGCGACTTGATCGGCCAGGAATTTCAAATCCAGGACATTCGGTTCTTCGGCGTGGAAGAGTGCAAACCATGCTACTGGATGGACCACGCCTTTTGTCCGGGCGCCGAGCAGGCGTTGAAGGGACGCGGCGGTTTGCGGGCAAGAATTGTGACGAGCGGCGTGCTGCGGGTCACTCGGAGAACTCAGAATGTGGACGATCTTTTCCGGGTGTACACGTCGCCGCACCTGGTCGCGGCGTAATGGCTGTTCCGCGCAAATTGCCGCGGCCATGGTGCCATGCACACGACTCATGAACCGAAAACTGCGCGGACCGCAGCCTTCAGGCTGCTTGCGCGCACTCTCCGCAGTCGAGCGTGGAAGCGGCCTAAAGGCGCCTAAAGGCCACGATCCGGAGGAATGGTTCATAGGGAGCTTCTTTGGTCTGATTACCATGCACTCGGTCCTTGAACCTGCAACCGTGCGGACCGCAGCCTTCAGGCTGCTTCCGTGCACTCTCCGCGGTCGAGCGGTGAAGCGGCCTGAAGGCCACCGGCCGGGAGACAAGTTCATGGGAAGGCACTCCTGCTCGTGTGAGTGTCCTACGGGGCAATTCTTCCCAATCGAAAGTCGATGGAATGGAGTCGGCGAGGGCACCGACTCCAGCACGCGGGGGGCGCGTGCGCTCCCGATCCTTTCTGAATCGTTCCGGCTTGATTGAGTCCTATTCGAATTTGCAGACGGAAGGCCGATTATGAAACGACGACAATTTCTCCAATTCGCAGCGGGCGCAGCAGTCACCGGTCTATCGACCGCGCTCGCCGCAGAACGCCAGCGTGGGCAGCCCGCAGAAACTCCGGTCAGTGCGTCCAGGCTGCCACGCTGGCGCGGATTCAATCTTCTGGAAAAGTTCACCGCCGAACGCCATGCGCCGTTCCGCGAGCCGGACTTCGAGTGGATAGCCGAGTGGGGCTTTGATTTCGTTCGCCTCCCGCTCTCGTATCGCTGTTGGACGGATGCGAGCGATTGGCTGCAACTGAAGGAATCCGCGCTGAAGGAGATCGATCAGGCGGTCGAGTTTGGCCGGCAGCACGGGATTCATGTGAATATCAACTTCCATCGGGCGCCCGGCTATTGTGTCAATCCGCCGAAAGAACCTTTGGACCTTTGGAGCGATCCCAAGGCTCTGGAAGCGTGCGCGCATCACTGGGCGCACTTCGCCCGGCGTTACAAAGGCATCCCGAATTCTCAGGTGAGTTTCGATCTCTTGAACGAACCCGCCGCCATCCCCGAAGCCACCTATGAAACGGTCGTCCGGGCTCTGGTCAAAGCCATTCGCGCCGAGGATCCGGAGCGATTGATTATCGCGGACGGGCTGCGCTGGGGACGCGACCCGGTGCCTTCGCTGGCCGGTTTAGGCGTCGGACAGAGCACGCGCGGGTATGATCCGATGCGCATCTCTCATTACAAAGCTTCCTGGGTGCGCGGATCCGATCAATGGCCTGTCCCGACGTGGCCGCTGGTGGAGAACGAGAAATCAACCTGGACCAAAGCCCGGCTGAGAACGGAGCGAATCGATCCCTGGCAAAAGTTGGAGGCCCAGGGCGTCGGCGTCCACGTCGGGGAATGGGGCGCGTTTCAGCACACGCCGCACAAGGTGGTTTTGGCCTGGATGCGCGATTGTCTGGAATTGTGGAAAGAGGCGGGCTGGGGCTGGGCGATGTGGAATTTGCGCGGTTTCGTTCGGATTCCTGGACAGCAACCGGCAGGACGTCGCTTACGACAATTTTCGCGGCCACAAATTGGATCGGGAAATGATGGAACTGGTGCGGGCGTTTTAGCCGCTCCTTCCGAGATTCCCGATGGACAAGACTTCAAGTCTCTCTGGCCAGCCACGGACTTTGATTTTCATCAAAGCACTTTCGGCGACTCGCCACTACTGTAACTTGTTTCGACTATGACAAAAACGACGGAACACACCATCGACGTGCGGATCATCCCGCCGCGACAAAAGCACCCGGCCATTTTCGGCGCCTGGAATGAGCTTCCTGACGGCGAGTCGCTGCTCCTCCTCAACGACCACGATCCGCTGCCGCTTTACTATCAGTTTGCCTGCAAGTTCGCCGGGCAATTCCATTGGTCGTACGAAGCGCAAGGCCCGGACATCTGGCGCGTCCGGATCAGCAAAGGCCTGTTTCCAGATCCTGGATTCGTGCCCCGGAAGAAGGCCGCTACAGCGCCGGAAACGCAATCGATCGATTTTGTGCAGCCGCTCGTGCTGGACACGCGCCCGTACTTTCAACGAGGCGAGCCGCCTTGCCACGCGATCGACGAAGCCGTCGCCACGCTGATTCCGGGCCAGGCTTTTCAGTTAATCGCTCCGTTTGATCCCGTTCCGTTGCGGCGCAAGCTGGAGAACGAAGGTTTTTCCGTTCGTTCCCGGCAGCTCCAGGATGGGGCCTGGCAGCTTGAGTTCAGGAAGTAGTCGGCGGCAGGTCGCATCTGGGCTGACCCACAGAATGGTGAGTGAAATTGGCCACGGCCGCCGGGCGTGAATGCATCGGGTGGTCGAGCAAAAGAGGGTGAGCTTTTGCCAAAAAGCGTGGATACCGGATGTCTAACCGCGTGCTAATCTCACTCGACCAAAAAAGGTCCAGCAACCGAATCCAAAACAAGCGCAGCCACTATCTTCCATGAACACACTCCATAGCTTCCATCGAAAAGGACGCCTCTACGCGACGTTGACAATCCTTCTGGCCGTCGGCGGGGTGACGGCTCAAGTCAAAGTGGGTAAGACGCGGCCGATGAAGACCGCCCAGTGGATGAAGGGCGTGATGAAACCGCATTGCACAGCCCTCAAGGATGGATTGAACGCCGGGCCCTCCAAGGATGAAACCTGGGCGGAACTGGCCGTGCACGCCGTCTTGATCAACGAAGCCAGCTATCTGCTGATGGAAGATGGCCGATGCCCGGATGGCGTCTGGGCCAACGCGGCGGGCAAGACGTTACGCGAAGGCAGCGCGGAAGTGTTGAAGGCCATCGAAGCCAAAGATGTCGCTGCGGCCAAGACCGCATTCGACCAAATGACGAAAGCATGCGCCGCCTGCCACGATAAACACCGGGAGAAGAAGTGAAGCCACCACAGTTTTTCCAGGAACGCGGCTGTGTGCGCAGCACCAGCCGCAGCACGCCAACAGTTCGAACAGGCTGCGGCTGGGTCTTCGACCCCAGCCGCGCTCCCTTTGGGTTGCGGCAACGCCGCGCTACGCTGTATCCCCAGTTTGCCGTCGGCAGCGTGGCGGCAAGTCCCTTGGCTTTGGAACTGGTCCGGAGCCTGCGGAATGCAATTCCGCGATACGGCGTGCCAGCAATCTGCGCGACGGTCATTGCTTGCGCCTGCCTCCTTCCTCGTCTGGGTGAAGCACAGGCTTATCAAGGCCCGCAGCCGCTGGCGGCTTACGACTTCGAGTTGACGAATTACTCCCGACTGGAACCCACGACGGCCGTCGCGCATCTGCAGAGGCGAATCGAGCGGGGTGAGGTGAAGTTGGCTCGTGACGAGCAGTTCGGTTACTTGATGTCGCTTCTGAAGGAACTGAACGTCTCGCCGGCGTCCCAATTGCTGGTCTTCTCGAAAACTTCTCTCCAACGCCCGCACATTTCCCCCAAGCATCCCCGCGCGATTTTCTTCAACGACGCCGTATGCGTGGCGTGGATTCCGGGTGCGCCAATGATCGAGATCCTGTCGGTCGATCCCAAACTCGGCGCCGTGTTCTACACTCTGGACCAAGCAGAGCGACCGGCGACTCGAATGCAGCGGGACAATCGTTGCCTGGAATGCCATGTCTCCCCGCGAACTCTGGACGTTCCCGGACCGCTGATTCGCTCTTTCCAGACCAGTTCGGAAGGTGAAGTGGACCTCCTGAGCGGAAGTCCCCAAATCAACCATGCCACACCCCTGCACGAGCGCTGGGGTGGGTGGTTCGTCACCGGCGACTACGGAGGCTTGGTGCATCGCGGAAACAAGTTCAGCCCAGCAGAACGGATCCAGCGGGAGCCAGAGTCCAACGCCACGCCGGATTTGAACGCGCTGGGCCGATCGGGTGATCTATCCCTCTACCCGCGTCCGAGCAGTGACATCGTGGCCTTGATGATTTTTGAACATCAGATTCAGATGCAGAATCTGCTCACCCGCCTCAACTACGAATCGGAGGCAGCCTTGCGACAGTCCGGCCACGTCCGCTCCTTAAACCATTTGAGCGAAGCCTTCTTGAATTATCTGATGTTCGCCGATGAAGTGCCAATTCCGGGCCGCATCGAAGGGGATCGCGAATTCGCCTCGTGGTTTGAAGCGCAAGGCCCGAGGGACAAGCAAGGCCGCTCGCTGCGCCAACTGGACTTGAAGACACGGCTCTTCAAGTTCCCTTGCAGCTACATGATTTACTCGGACGCATTCGAGCGTCTTCCCTATCCGATGCGGCAACATCTCTATCATCGCCTCTGGGCGATCCTGACCGGGGAGGATCGAAGCGCTGAGTACCAAAAACTTCCCGCGGAAACAAAACGCGCAATCTTCGAGATCCTGGCCGAAACCAAACCCAACCTCCCCGCCTACTGGAATCTGTAGCGAGACACGGGCCCCAGAGATGCGACGGATCGAAGGAGATGAAATGAAACTGTCCGCGCAATGCTTCGTCCAATCTTCATCTCCCCTTGTTGCATGTCGCCGGTGAGATGTTCTTGGATTGCGGTTCTTATCCTGATGGCGGGCGTCAGCCTCGCGGCGGCTCCAGCGGCGGGCGGGGGGATTCCTGCGCCGACAGATCACTCGGTGTCCATCCGCATCTTTCAATGGCGCCCTTTTCTGGCGCCGTTCCACTCCGTCGTGCTGCACTATCCGATTGGGTTCTTGACTCTGGCCTTCATCCTCGAACTTTACGGCGTGCGGCGTCCCAGCCGCGAACTCCAGCGGATCACTTCGTTGGTGATTCTGCTTAGCCTGCTCAGCGGGGTCGCGGCGGCGCTGCTGGGATTGATGCGCGCGGGCAGCGGGAGTTACGACGCCAGAGGATTGGGGCTGCATCGACTCTTTGGACTGGCCATACCGCTTCTGACACTGCTCACGCTGTTCCTCCAACTCCGCTGGCGGCACGGCGGCGAGGCCAACCGCGTGCTTCGAGCCGGCTATCGAAGCTTGCTGATTCTGTCCCTGGTTGCGTTGGTGATCGGCGGTCACCTCGGAGGAAACCTGACGCACGGATCAAAATACCTCGTCCAAAATGCGCCCCAGTTCGTCAAGGCGCTCCTGGAGGACGAGGAATCCGGGGAACCCGGCCGAGAGATAGTTTTCAACACGGAGCAAAATCACTTTGTGGAAACGATTCAACCGATCTTCGAGGCGAAGTGCATCGCTTGCCATGGTCCCGAAAAACAGAAAGGCGCGTACCGTCTGGACCAAACCGCCCTTGCCTTCAAAGGCGGTGAGAGCGGGTTGGAGGCCATTCGGCCCAAAGATCCGATGCACAGTGAACTCGTCCGGCGCATCCTGCTGCCAGGCGACCACGACGAGGCTATGCCGCCGGAGGGCAAACCATGCCTTAGCGCCGAGGAAATTCTGCTGCTCGTGCGCTGGATCCAGAACGGCGCTCCGTTCGTTGAGAAATTCCAATCCGGAAAGCTCGGCCTCACCTGGACGCTCGAGAATCGGAGCCGGAACGGCGTGCGTTTGTGGTCGCAGCCCCAGTCGCAAACCGGCGTCTCCTCGAATGCGGCATCAGCGGCACCGTCCCGCGAGGATTCGAACCGCTGACCGCCCGTGGAAACGGTGGTTCAACCGCCGATGAACGCAGATGAACGCAGACGGGAATGGGCTGCGAATCAACTCTGCTTCGCCTTTTGCAGGAATAGGAGGCAACTCCCCAATCTGCGTTCGTCCGCGTCCATCTGCGGTTTGTCTCCGGATCGAGATGCTCCACGGATCCAGGTTAAGTCGATCTCACTGTCCCATCTGCTTGGCCCAGGCGTCGAGGCTCTTGCTTTCGCTGATGTGGGAGATTCCAGCTTTCCGCGCGGCCGCCAGAAACTGTTTCACCAATTCAGTTCGCTCATAGTCCGCGACGCGTTTCGCCGCGATCTTGACGTACCACACCGGCAACCGCGCCACCTGCACGCGGAAGCGAAAGGTCTCGTTCTCGGCGAGGGCTTCAGCCTCGTTCAAAATATTCTCGGCTTCCGCCATGATTTCCGCACTGAGATACGGGACGGTCGGTGGCTCGAAAATGTGCGCGTGATAGCCTTCTTCCCGGACCGAACGGTGCAGGTGCTCCAGATAGTCGTGGATGCGTGACGCTGCCTTGCCGTAGTACGCCTGGAGAAACTCTTCGACGTGACGCCGCACATCCGTGTCCGGATTCCAGAGCAGCTTCGCCAGCAGGTAGGCGCGAAGCGGCCCCATCTCGCCGTTCCCGCCAGCGGAATAATTCCCCTGCTCGAACAAGCCCTTCACGCCGTGCTTTGCGAAGAACCGGACATTCGCCTGCAGCGCATCGAAATTCGGAAACGGCTGCTGATAATGCGCGAAGTTCGGCGTGTAATCCCAGACATACAACGACGGCGCAATCGGCTCCCAGGCCACGATGTCTTCGCGAAAACGCTGGTTCTCCTGCGACGGGCAACTCTCCAGCGGATGCGCGAAACAACATTCGATCGAGCACAGCCGAACGATGACGTTCTTTCGCGGGCGGAGGGTTTTCGGCGGCTTGCGGGTGTATTGGTAAGCCAGCGTGTCGATGCGGACCTTCGGGTAATCAGCCTCGATGGCTTCGGCAATGGCATTGACGAACCGAATCATGGAAGCCGCCGGGCTTCCTTCCGCGTCGTCCAGCGCTTTGCACGGTTCGCACTGGCACCATTTGCCGGTGTCGTTCTGCGAGACGCTGATGATCGTGGCTTCGGGATGTTCCTGGATCCATTGGCGTACGCGCGCAATGGCCAGCTTGAGCACGTCGGGATTTGACAGGCAGCGCTGCACGTAGCCGTCGGCGCGCTGGCCGTTGATCAGCGGAAAGTATTCGGGATGCTCTTTATGCAGCTCGCGCGGGATGAGCAGGTCGAAGCTGTGCACGAACGGGAAATAAACGGCCGCGCGTCCGCCGTGTTTCTCCGCCAGCTTGTGATGCTGGCCGTTGAGGCGGTGACGCGCCGCGAAATCCGCGTCGCGCATCATTTCGGTCCAGAACACCTCGCGATATTGCAGCGCCGGGATGCGCGTCTCATTCAAATCAGGCAGCTTGATGCTCTCAAGCTTGGGCGCAATTTCCACCTCGGACGTGAACCAGCGGACCCCCAATCGTTCCTCGAGCAACGCATAAACTCCATTCAAGGTGCCGCGCGGCTTGCCGCCGGCGATGATCAACCGATCCGGCCCGGTGCGCAGCACGAAGCCGTCCGTGCCAAGTTTGCTGAGCACGATGCCGGCGTCGAGCTTTCGGAGACTCGCGTTGTCGCCGAGCAGGATTTGATGGGACCCGGACGCTTCGCTATCGGTGACGATGGGCAGCTTAACCCCGCCAATTCGCTGCAAGTAATTCTGCAACTCCTCCGCGGCGTATCGCTCGGATGGGGTGGCCTCGGCGCTAATGACAATCCTGTGCTTGCTCTGGCCCGCTTCGGTCACGGCCAGTTCGGCCAGGGTTGAATTGCAGACAAAACTGAGGAGCAACAGGCCGAACATCCGTCCGAATCGGGTCAATCTGGAAAGCTTCCTGTTCCAGAAGGACCTGCACATGGCCCTTGAACTGAAAACCGTGCGGACCGCAGCCTTCAGGCTGCTTCCGCGCACTCTCCGAGGTCCAGCGTTGAAGCGGCCTAAAGGCCACGGTCCGGAGGAACGGTTCATGGGAAGCGGCCATGGCCTCAGTGCGATGCACATGGCCCTTGAACTCGTCGATGGTAGGGAGGCGCTGCTGCGCCGCCGCATCGACTGAAAACCGGCTGCGCGGCAACGCGGCCCTACCAGGTTCAAGAGACCCGGATTCAGCACCAGCGTGTTGTGGCTTTCCGCGCGCATCCGATAGTAGGTCCAGCGCTGTTTGCCGAAGTAACCGGGCATATTGTAGTTGTCCGCGCCGAGGTCCAAAGCCCACCGCGTGCCGAGGGCATCGAGGATAAACGTCCCCAGATCAAGATTGCTGTGGTTGGCTTTGTTGTCGCCCGCCTTGAACCCGACAAAAACCGCGTCCCGATCGTTCCACGCGCTCCGAAAAGTCGCCACTTCGACACCGCGAAAATATTTATCCAGCGGCGGGTCTGGCGCCGGAGAGGACGCCGCCGTCGGGCGGAACCAAATCAAATCGAGGGCCGAGGGCGATGCCACTTTGGCCTGGTAATCCGAGTACGCGGGCCGCTCGAACTTGCACGCGAGCCAGTGCATTTGCGCGGCGCGAATGGCGCCATCACTGCCATCCGCGTAGTTGAAGGTGCGTCCGAGCGGCCCCGTCAGGTACACCGGGAAGCCACCCGTGTCCGCGAAGCCGGGAATGTGGGCGAGTCCGAAGTCGGTTCCGAGCGCCGTCTCCAGCGCAGCCAGGAAAGCCACGTTGTAGGCGGTCGCGTAGTTCCAGTAACCGGGCCCTTCCTTCCACGCGCCGTTGGGCGCAAACTCGGCCATGGCGATTTGAATGGATTCAAGGCCGGCGCGCAGGATTTCTCCGGCGAGTTCCGGTTCGTCATCTGCGAGCGCCAGGGCCCCGATCCCAATTCCTCCGTTGCACACCTGGTTCCAATTATGCCGGGCCCGGTGCCACGATACGTTTTCAGAGCAGGCTGAAGCCCCTTTTCCACCATCGCCGTCCGGATCACCCGGCGTTGGTCTGGCGACCAGGCGTCGAACAGCCAATCGTAAGCAATGGCGAAGGCGTGGGTCATCTCGGCGGTGTCGAGAAAGTGTCGCGGATTCCAATCCGGGAACGCGGCGGCGGCCTCCAGTTCTTTCCAAAGCCGCTCGGCGTAACGCGAATCGTTCTCCAGACGGAAAAGCAATCCGAGTGTGCAACTGCGATCCAGCACGCGCCGGCTCGTGCTCAAGAGACGAAGTCCATCCGGGATTTCGTAGCGGGACGGAGGATCCGTGAGGATGCGCTGAGCGCGTTCCTTCAGTTTCGTCTGCCAGCTCCGGAGCGTTGGGTTCTCTGAGACGCGCTGCTTCAATTGCGCAAACTCATCGGCGGAGGAAACTATCAGGCGCGGGTGCGGTTTGCGGAGTCTGGCGAGGATTTCAGGGCCCGATGGAATAGGAATGCGTCCGTTTGCCTTCGGGCCGCCCGGGCCATAGTGTCAATCGGGCGATGGGCCAACGGAGGCTCCTGGCTTTTCCGTGGTCCGTCTCTCCCTTCAAGAGACGCCTCAAGGGTTAGTCAGGGACGGAGTGGAATCCGTCCCTACCAACGCTAAACAGATGCGTCCCAGCGGAGCGAGTTGGGCGCGAAATCACTCAACAGGCTGCAATTCTTGAAACGTCCCGATCTCAATCTCGCCAGAAGGTCGATTCGCGCGGCGCCCGATAACGCAAAGCCAGGTGGGGTGTTTCGAGGCGCTTCTGTCCGGCGGCCAGCGATTGCATGCCCGCGGCCACAAGCCCCGTCGTGATCAGCGTCCTTTCAATCGGAAACGTTGCGCGGCCGGTCAGGAACATTTTCTCCACCTGAGCCATGAGCGCTGCGGAATAAACGACGTTCGGGTTCGGCGGCAGGTAGAACAGAGTCGAGAGCGGTTCCGAACGCCCTTTGAGTCGCGCAGCAAAATTGAAATCGCCGACCAGCCCGTTCATCAACAGCATCGTCGCTTTGAGGCCATCCGCGTACTCGAACCGGTAAACCACGGGATCCTTTACAAACTGGCGGATCTGCTCGTCCGTCGGATAGCGATGACTGTAAGTCGGCGGCTGCCCGAGGGTTTGGCTTCGGGAAAGGCAGGCTTCGAACAGCTTCGGATCCCAGCCGCCTGACACCCACGAGCCTGCCTTCATCGCCGTCCAGACTGCGTCTCCGCGCAAGGCCTGCAACGAGATCACTCCGGTCTCGCCGCCGCGCCGGCGCTCGGCCATGCACTGGATGACTTCCAGGGCATGAAAGTCGTAGCTGTCCACGCTGCCGATGGCCACGCACATCACTTCTTCGACTTTCGCGGCGTAGGGCAGATCAATCGACGGCATTCGCCACGTGTGCGGCAGCGACGATCCGGCCACGAAAGGGAACCTCAGTTCGCGCGCGGTCTCGACCATTTCTAGGGCCCAATCCCAGTTCCAGGAAAGATGTTTGTCGTTGAAGACGGGCACGCTCCGGTCGTCTTCCCGGAAAACGTGGACCACGTGTTTGAAGAATTCGTAGCGCGGATATTTTTTCTGGCCGATCTCGTTGTTGGGATAGCGGCCGTGTTCGCCGATGATCAGCACGGCATCGACGGCGAGTTTGCTTCCGCCGCAACGCAACGCCTCGGCGATGGTCGGATAAATCCCAAACCCAAATTCCTTCGCGCGCTGGCGGCTCAGATCGTTCTCCGGAGTTTGATCGATGTAAGCCGACACGACGTCGATGGGCGGCCGGTGCCATTTCCCGCGGATCGGATACCCGACGAGGAACCGCTCGCCCATGTGCCAGGCATGGGAATGAAACCGCCATTCTGTGGTGATGATGGCCAGGCGCTTGCGGCGTTGAGGTTGGGCGGCCAGGGCGCGCGCAGCGAAAGGAACGGCGGCAAGGCTTCCGGCAACGGTGGAGAGGAATTTGCGTCGTGTTTGCATGAGTGAGGTCGAGCGCGAGCGTAGCGGCGGAGCCTGAAACGTAAAACGTAAAACGTAAGCGCCGTTCGATCTTACTGAGTCAACTCGCCGAGTCGCCGTCTCCCATCTCTTACGAATTGGGACTCGCCTTACTGATCACGAATTACGAATTACGTTTTACGCCTGATGACCTTGGAAGGGCTGTAAGCCGAATTCTGTCTGCCCCGGCCGAGGCCGGGGGAGAGAATCATTTATCTTAGCGGCCAGTACCCGAAACCGGGCCAGAGTAGGGCGGGTGTCCCGCCTTCTTCTGGGCAGGCTGGAAGCCTGCCCTACTCTGGCCTTGGAGCGGGCCACTCCGCGGTTTCCTATTTGGCCTTGCTCCCGATGGGGTTTTCCGTGCCCCCGCGATTGCTCTTGGGGCGGTGGGCTCTTACTCCACCTTTTCACCCTTGCTCCGGAGATCTCACATTTGAAATTTGAAATCTCCAGGGCGGTTTAATTTTCTGTGGCACTTTCCGTCAGGACGCCTCGCGGCGTCGCTGCCCGCGTTTATCCCCGAAATCATTCAGGGTTACGCGGCATCGCGCCCTGTGGAGTTCGGACTTTCCTCCCCCAACTTGCGCCGGGAGCGATCCTCCGCCCTTCCAAGGTCGCAACAATCTAGGCCGCCCGCTGCGGCAAGACAAGCGAGGAACGACCCACCAATTCTCATTTGGCAATCGACGCCCGTTTGGTGTCCACGCTTTAGCGTGTTTGGGGTGCGACAGGCACCCTGAAGGGTGAACACCATACGCCGCGAGCCTAACAAAATGAGAATTGCTAGGAACAACCAGCGGCAAGCCAAAAATAGCAAAGAGAAGAGCAAGATGGGTACAGGCAGCGCGAAGGATTTCGGCCTAGCTTATCGGCATGCGGGCCAATCATGACCAAGACACGCGGGTCACAATAGTGACCGTCCTGTTCTCGGTCCGGCACAGCCCGCCGCAGCTTAGCCACCAACCTCAGGAAATGTTATGGAAGGTTTCTCTACAATCCTAACGGTCGCGACGTGGATCGTCGTGCTCGGCGTCGTCGCCGGCGTGATCCTGCCTCAAACGTTCCGCATCCTGCGGGAATACCAACGCGGAGTCATCTTTCGCTTCGGCAATCTCGTCGGAGGCAAAGGCCCCGGACTCATTGTGCTGATCCCTTATGTGGACCGCATGGTGCGCATGGACCTGCGCGTGCTGACCATCGACGTCGCCAAGCAGGAAGTGATGACGCGCGACAATGTGCCGGTAACCGTCGATGCGGTTGTGTATTTTCGCGTGGTCGATCCCGTGGCGGCAGTGGTCAAAGTCGAGAATTATCTCAAAGCCACCTCGCTGATCGCCCAAACCTCGCTTCGAAGCGTGCTTGGCCAGGCGGAGTTGGACGAATTGCTCTCGCACCGGGACAAGATCAATCAAACGCTTCAGGAGATCATCGACCGCCAGACCGATCCCTGGGGCGTTAAGGTGACGGCAGTGGAGGTTCGGGACGTGGTGCTGCCGGAGGGCATGAAGCGCGCGATGGCCAAGCAAGCGGAAAGCGAGCGGGAACGGCGCGCGAAAATCATCAATGCCGAAGGCGAGTATCAAGCCGCCGAGAAGCTTGTCCAGGCCGCCGGCATGATCAGCACCGAGCCCATCGCACTGCAATTGCGCTTCCTCCAGACGATGCGGGAGATTTCCAGCGAGCATAACACGACGACTTTCCTTCCCGTGCCGATCGATTTGTTCTCGCCCTTTGTGAAGAAGGCCGCCGAAGAGGTGGCAAAATCGTGGTGAACTCCCGAGGCAAGACCACAAGCGAGTTCGTTGAAGGGTCACAACGTTGAATCGTTAAATCGTTAAAAGAGCCTGTTACAGGTTTTCGCATAACCTATTCTGCGAGAGTGTGATTGGGTCAAAAAATGTGATTTGCAGTAAAAGCCGGACGCAACGTTTTCAAATGGGTAGCGTTCGGCTCCATGAAAAGCCTCCCTGTGACCGGCACCAACCGTTTGCTCGACCTGCTCGATCCATATATTCCCGACGACTTCATCAACGAACGTTTCAGCGTCCGTCCGGTGCGCGGCCCGCGCTGGCGATTCAGCGCGGCCCAACTCTGGCGCACGCATCTGCTGGCGTTGCTGACTCCCGCCCACTCGCTGAACCTCCTGGCGGCGATGTTGCCCGAACAACGCGCTTGGCGCGGCTTTGCCCGCTTGCGCCATCGCCAACGGCTACCCGACGTTCGCCTGCTCAACGCCTTTCGCGCCCACGTGGGGGTCATGGGACTACGGCAGATCAACGAAGCGATCCTCCAGCCGTTGATCCAAACCGCCGCCCTTTGGCAAAACGCCACCGCGCTCATCGACGCCACCGACTTGCCCGCCGCGTGCAGCGGTTTCAAAAAAAACAGACCGGCACTTACACCGCTCTGCACGCGGCGCTGGGGGGACGCACGCTCAAGACGGGCCAGAGCCGCTGGTTCGTCGGCTACAAAAAACACAGCTTCCGCTTGTGGTGGCGAGAGTATTCGCCCTCGGTCTTGCTGGTGCCGCTGGTCAGTTGGGTGGCTCCGGCCAATGTTTCCGAAGGTGGCCTGCTGGTGCCCAGTCTCCAGTACTGCGACCGACGTTGGTCCTGGTGGCCTCGGCAGGTGGTGGCCGACATGGGCTATCTGGCGGCGGAAAGTAAACGCCAGTGTCGAGAGCGCTGGCACGTCGCGGTCGTGACGCATTTGCGTTCGGACATGAAACTGGTCGCGCCTTTCCTGAGCGAGCGAGAGGCCACCTGCGCGCAAGGCCAGCCGCTGCACTGGCTCGGCTACGATGTGCGGGATGATCTTCATTGGTTTGGTGCAGCGCCGTGGGGAGAACTCTGCTCCCGCTGCTGGGAAGCCAGCACCTGCTCGCGCCAGTTCGCCTACGCACCGGCCATTCATGAAACCTTGTTGGGACTTTTGCCTCTGAACACGCGGGCCGCCCAGCGATTGTTGCAGCAAGTCCGACCGTGGATTGAACCCGCTCAATCGTACGAGAAAAACCAACTGGGATTAGGACAGATGTTTTTCAACAGTCTGAGGTTCACTTGGTGCATGGCGTTGCTGGCCGACGCAGCCGTATTGCTGCGAGCGCACGCGCTCCTGCACGCTCCGGCGGTGGAACGCCCGCTGTTGCACGAACTGGCCCCAAAACAGGGGGAATTGAATCTTGAAACTTGATTGAGAACCATCCGATTTCTGTAAATTCGCCCAGTTTTCCGCATGTCACTCATTGAAACTTGTAACACCCTCTCTTAGAGCCTGTCTGAAAACCATGAGGGGCACCCCTCAGAATTCTCAGACAGGCTCTAAGCGCCTCACATTCTTGGGACAACGCCGCCTGGGTTGGAATTGATCCGGCTTCTCCGGGCGAGAATCTCGATTGGCCCCAGGCGAGCTTCAAGCCTCACTCCGCAAGCAGATTAGGGACAGCCCACTCGCGCTGAGTTCCCTCCAGTCATTCCGCTTGTGGAAACCGGCATGATCCTAGCAATGCACCTGGTGTGATTGCGTTGTGAAGGCATCCACTCTCGTCCTCGGCGCAACGCAGAACAACTCGTGGCGGGGAGAGTCATCTATTCTCTCTCCGCCGCGACAGACAAG
>Ga0194126_10001923_pt1 | contig 34177 bp, 38 predicted proteins | sample TA2KigC150mmetaG_FD_148641 | JGI IMG/M metagenome (GOLD analysis project Ga0194126, IMG submission 148641) | Freshwater microbial communities from Lake Tanganyika, Tanzania - TA2015035 Kigoma Deep Cast 150m | ecosystem: Environmental > Aquatic > Freshwater > Lake | place: Tanzania: Lake... | reverse complement strand
GAAAGTGGCTTCTTGTGGTCTTTGTTGATGCTTTTATGATGCTGTGCTTTTTATATAATTAATACTGCTTATTTAACACTTTGTTTTTAAAATAATTATTAATACGGTTAAACCTGTTCCAGAATTTTTTTTCCAGGGCTATTGCTTCATTCTCCAGCATTTCAAGAATATCATTGTTGTTTGTATAATCATTGTAAAGAGAATAATAAATCTTGCGTTTTTCAAGTGCATTAAGAAAAATTTTCATGGATGGCTCTATAAACCGCGGAACTGCTGTTTTAAGTATTTCTGAAATAAAATCTTTATATTTTTCTGATATAAGATCAGCATACACCTCTTTAATCTCTATATTTTTATTTTTAAATTCAAGAATAAGGCAGTTTAAGTGATAATAGTGGTTGTAAAAAATCTCTGAAAATACCTTGAGATAATCCAGGAAACTGGACAAATTAATGTTAAATTTAATATTTTTTTTATCCAGGGAAGGGGATTTTGGATTTTTTAAGTGCAGGGTATTTATAACTCCATTTATTATAACTCTTTTATTCTTATAGAAAGAATACATGGAGCTTAACAGATAATTTGAATTTATATCTATTGTACTCAAGTGTTCCATTGATAGCATATTAACAAAATATAGCAATTGATTTGTTAAAGTTTTATTAAAAAAATATTAAATTATTATGAATTTATTATTTTTCTTTGCAATTGTTGAGTTTTAAATATAAGATTACCTTTTTAAAACCCTTGAATTAAAAAAGGAGACAATGCAGTCTGAAAATAATAAAAAACTTATAGCATATTTTTCAATGGAAATAGGCATTGATCCTTCTGTGCAGACGTATAGCGGCGGTCTGGGTATTCTTGCCGGTGACACGGTTAAATCGTTTGCAGACTTAAAAATTCCTGCGATTGCGGTTTCCCTCCTTTATAAAAAGGGCTATATTTTCCAGAAAATAGATGAAAAGGGCAACCAGCTTGACCTTCCATATGAATGGGAGTATGAAAATTTCTTAAAACCCTTAAAAGCGTCAGTATCTATAAAATTAAGGGGAAGAGATGTGCAATTAAAAGCCTGGCAATACCTCTATAAAGGGGCTTCAGGGTTTGAAGTCCCAGTAATTTTTCTTGATACAGATATTGTTGAAAACCATGAAGATGACAGGAAAATAACATATTATCTTTACGGCGGTGACGAAGCCTACAGGCTTTTACAGGAGGCAGTTCTTGGCATTGGCGGGGTTAGGATGCTTTCAGAGCTTGGATATGACAGCTTAAAAAAATACCATATGAATGAAGGCCATTCAAGCCTGCTTTCAATAGAACTTTTAAGAAACCGCAAAATTGAAAACATAAATCAGCCTGAAACATTAAGCGATGCAATAGCCAGGGTAAGAAACATGTGCGTATTTACAACCCATACACCGGTTCCGGCGGGACATGACCAGTTTTCCTACAGCCTCGTCGAACATATACTTGGTGATTATATTTCCCTGGATATTCTTAAAAGATTTGCAGGTAATGATAAACTTAATATGACACTTACTGCACTTAATTTGAGCCGCTATATAAATGGGGTTGCCAAGGCGCACGGTAAAGTATCAAGGGATATGTTTCCAGGCTACACAGTTGATTCAATAACTAATGGTGTTCATTCATTTACCTGGGTAAGCGGCTCATTGAAAAAATTATTTGATGAATATATCCCGGAATGGTTTAATGACCCCTACAGCCTAAGGTATGCAATAAGCATTCCAAAGGATAAAATATGGAAAGCCCATGTGAAGGAAAAGGCAAAGCTTATAAAATTTATCAACAGCCAGGATGGAAATAAATTTTCCGAAAAGGTCTTTACAATAGGTTTTGCAAGAAGAGCAACAGCATATAAGAGGCCTGATCTTGTCTTTATGGATATTGACAGGCTCGCAAGGATATGCAGCCTGCATGGGAGCATGCAATTTGTTTTTTCAGGCAAGGCCCATCCTAATGACTATTATGGCAAGGAGCTTATAAAGAAAATAAATAATCTTTCAGTCCAGCTGAGGGAGAAGATAAATATAGTATTTGTTGAAAATTATGATATGGAAATTGCCGGGCAGATGGTGGCAGGAGTTGATTTGTGGCTCAACACTCCCAAAAGGCCCAATGAAGCGTCCGGGACCTCAGGCATGAAAGCTGCCCATAACGGGGTTCCAAGCTTAAGCATACTGGATGGCTGGTGGATAGAAGGGTGCATTGAAGGAATTACCGGCTGGGCAATAGGCTCTGTTGCTGATGATAGCCACAGCAGTGATGAGAAAGATGCCGCGAGCCTTTATGATAAACTTGAATTCCATAGCTATAAATGCTTCTTTTTTCAATACTCACAGAATGGTACAGCAGTATGTAACAAATGCATATGTTTACTGATTTTCAGTGAAAAAAGCAAATATATTTTTACCATATAAAAATGGTTTTAAAATACGGTTTTTGAGACAGGCTGCAAGTTTATAAGGTTTATCACTGTAATTTTTTTCATGTTTAAGGGTAAAGAATATTGCCTTTAAATTCTGCATAAGGCACAAACACTATGAAAGCCCCCATCGCATAAGGGCCGACCTCATAAGGGTCAAAAGTAATCATCAGTGAATCAGCAGTTAAGTTAAAGTCCCTGAAATTATCCGGTTTGGAAGGGTCTGTTCCGTCAATTATCCAGTCCTCCATATCTGCAGGATCCACGTCTATTTCAGTGTATTTATTTTTTATGTCTTCATAGCAATATGATGATAAAAAACCCAGGTAGTTATACCCTTCTGCAAAAAGGTCATAAAGCAATATATCTTTTCTTTTTTCAATATCATAATTGTATGAAGAAGAAAAAGTATTCGGATGCGCCCCGCCGGTATAGGAAAAGCTATACAAAAGTATACTTACGCACCTGTTATCCATATATTCTATACTGTAGTTGATATCAAGACCCAGGGGCCCGGGCGTATCCTCCCTCATATATTCAAATGCCTCATCTGTGATATCCCTGAAATCATTTATCCAGAAATCAATATAATCATTTTTTATTGTATTATTTGCAGCATAAAATATATCTTCGCTGTCCTGGTGCTCAAAATAGGGATATTTTGCAATAATCTCCCTTTTACCATCAGATTCCAGCTCGTTGATTTCTTTTGTTATAACGGTAAATTCCAGTATTACATCATCTTCATTTATTGAGGGTGTTTCCAGATTACCCACATTTACGGGAGCAGTTGTTTCATTTTCAGTACCTGATGTATCTACAGGAGTCTTTGCAGCATCCTGGGTTGGATCAGCATCTTCTATGCCTTTTGCAGCTAAATTATCTGCTGTTCTGGATGCTGATGAGTTAAGGCAGCCGCAATTAAAAGAAACAGTGGTTAGCATGGCACTAAAGAACAGGATAAAAATTATAAAATATGTTTTTTTCATCCCATGTCCTTCCTTTTACCTGGATAAAGGAAAACATCTTATTTATTTAACAAATTTAATAATAAAAACTGATATCTAATAAACAATATATGATATTATAGCATTAAAATTATTGTAATTTCATACGCTGTATTAAAACCATTTCAAAGGCGGTGATTAAAAATGTCCTGTTATTTCAGGCAATTGGAACAAATCTTAAAAACTGCAGGAATAGAGGTCACAAAAGAAAATAAGAAGGATATTGACAGGGCTATTCATAAGATTACCGGTATTAATTACAAGGATTGCCCTGATGCATGGAAAAAAGTTAAGGAAATAATAAAAACCGGCACTGCAGAGGAAAAAGAAAGTTTTATCTTAAAACTTAAGAAAGAAGCGTCCGGAACTACTTAAATGGCATTAATATTGCGCAATATAAAACGCTGCTATTTATTAAGTGCTTTTATTTTTTTAAAATACATTGTTTTTAAATCTATAAATATTGCGGAAGAAGGGGTTCAGCATGAGGATAATGATTGTGGGCGGAACAGGTTTTTTAGGCTTCCATGCACTCCAGGTTGCTTTGAGCAGAGGATATTCGGTAAATACACTTGCAATAGATGATGTTGTGCTTGGTGACTGGTATCCTTCTGAAGTCAATGTCCAGTTTGGTGATGTGTTTGGGCTTACAGAAGATGATCTCCAGAAGCGGTTTGAAGGGCATGACTGCATGGTTTATGCTGTAGGGCCAGATGACAGGATAACACCTCCGGCTCCTGCATATGAATTTTTCCGCTTCCGGCTGGTTGAGTCAGTGCAAAAAGTTGCAAATGCCGCCCGAAGGGCAGGGGTTAAAAAATTTGTGCTTCTTAATTCATACTTTGCATATTTTGACAGGATATGGCCGCAGAAAGAGCTTGCCAGGCATCATCCTTATATAAGGTGCCGTGTTGAGCAGGCAGAAAGAGTAATAGCAGCAGGAAAAGACAGCATGGCAGTGATGGTTCTTGAGTTGCCTTATATATTTGGTTCAATGCCAAACCGCATACCCCTATGGAAAGACGTGCTGCTTGATAGATTTGCAAAAGGCAATACAATATATTTTCCCAGGGTGGGACAAATATGATAACTGCCCAGCATGTGGGCCAGGCAATTATCGGGGCATTGGAAAGTGGGGAGCACGGCAAAAGATACCCTGTCGGGGACCAAAACCGCACCTTTAACGACATGCTTGAAATGATGATGGATGCAATAGGTGAAAAAAAGAAAATCATAAATATACCACGGTGGCTGGCAATAGCTGCAGGGGCAATGATAGAGAGGCAATTCAAAAAGCAGGGCCTTGAAGGCGGGCTTGAAGCAAGGCATCTTATGAAGCATATAATGACAGACTATCTCTATTTTGATGCAACAGATACTGCAGAAAAACTTGGTTATGGCAGGGGCGCAATAGAGGAAGCCATAATAGAAACCATGAAAGCATGCTATCCGGAAAAATTTGTATTCGACAATAACTGAGAATGCCTAAACCTTTTTTATATTAGTCTTTAATATTTGATAATGTTTTTAATCTGCTGCCTGCTATTTAAAAATATTTGCTAATTTTCTATTGGAGGAATACATGAAAAGTTACAGGAAAGAATTGTGGTTTAACACAACAGAAAGGCGCCAGTTTATTAACATCACATCCCAGGTTAATAAATGCCTTGATGAAAGTGGCATAAAGGAAGGGCTGCTATTGTGCAATGCAATGCACATAACAGCCAGCGTTTTCATAAATGATGATGAGTCAGGCCTGCACAATGACTTTGAAAAATGGCTTGAAAAACTTGCGCCTGAAAAACCATATGATATGTACATGCATAATGGTTATGAAGACAATGCAGACGCTCATTTAAAAAGGACAATAATGGGCAGGGAAGTAGTTGTTGCTGTTACTGATGGAAAGCTTGACACAGGCCCCTGGGAACAGATATTTTACGGTGAATTTGACGGCAGGCGAAAAAAAAGAGTGCTGGTGAAAATAATTGGCGAATAGGCCTGGCCTAATTGTTTTAAAAAAAGATGCCATAATCTTATTTCCACATATATTTTATTTAAAATATTTTACATAAAATTTACGTGATTTTGCACCCTTCATGCTTTACATGCATATATTTATCTGCAATACTCCATAAAGCTTAAATAATGGTTTTGCCGAAATAGCTGCGAGGCTAAAGTTATTTATAAAACAGGGCTTCCGGATAATAATGCAGTTTTGGCAACTATATTAATTTAAAGTATATAAAAAAGGCAGGAATAAAAATAAATGAAAAATGATAAAGATGATATAAAAAATATATTGCTTGTTTACCCTCAGTATTTAAAAACTTTCTGGAGTTTTGAAAATGTAATGAGGGTGCTGGGCAGGAGAGCGGCATACCCGCCTCTCGGGCTCCTGACCATATCTGCAATGCTGCCCAAAAGCTGGAACAAGAAGCTTATTGATACAAACACAACCAGGCTTAATCAATCCGATATTGAGTGGGCGGATTATGTATTTATAAGCGGAATGATAGTGCAGAAAGAGTCTGCAATGGCAATAATAAAAAGAGTAAAACAGGCGCAAAAACCAGTAGTGGCAGGCGGGCCGCTATTTTCATCAGGCATTATAGAGCATAGCCAGGTTGATCACGTGTTTTTAGGTGAAGCTGAAAATGTTATGGACAGCTTTATTAAAGATGTAAAGCAGGGCTCATTAAAAAAAATCTATGAGGCACCCGGTTTTCCTGATATATCCCTTTCCCCGGTTCCTGAATGGAAACTTATAAATATTTCAGCTTATTTTTCCATGAGCCTGCAGTATTCAAGGGGTTGTCCATTTGATTGTGAATTCTGCGATGTAGTGATTCTAAACGGAAGATTTCCACGCACAAAGACTACCCTGCAGGTAATCGCAGAGCTTGATGCGCTTTATACGGCCGGCTGGCGAAGCAGTGTGTTTTTTGTTGATGATAATCTTATCGGCAATAAATCAAAATTAAAAAAAGAAGTGCTGCCTGCAATAATAAAATGGCAGCAAGAGAGGAAATACCCCTTTGTTTTTAACACCCAGGTATCAATTAACCTTTCAGATGATGAGGAGCTTATAAAACTGATGGTGGATGCGGGATTTGGAAAAGTTTTTATCGGTATAGAAACTCCAGACGAGAAGGGCCTTGAGGAATGCTGCAAACAACAAAACAGTAAAAGGGATCTTGTAGGCTCCGTTAAAAAATTACAGAACTCAGGTCTTGAAGTGCAGGGAGGCTTTATTGTCGGCTTTGACAGCGATACCCCCTCGATTTTCCAGAGGCAGATAGATTTTATACAGGGCAGCGGCATAATATTTGCAATGGTGGGGCTTTTAACTGCTTTGCCCAAAACCAGGCTGCATAAAAGACTGGAAGAAAATAACAGGATAATAAGCGAGTCTTCAGCAAATAATACGTTTAAATCCACATTAAATTTTATTCCTAAAATGGACACAGCGACACTGTTTAAAGGATATAAAAAAATACTTGACACAATTTATAATCCGAGGGCCTACAATGAGAGGATTAAGACCTTTATCAGGGAATTCAAGCCTGTAAAAAGAAAAGCTTTCAGTTTAAAACTTGAAAAATACCAGATAAGGGCGCTGTTTGGCTCGGTATGGTTTCTTGGTATTAAGGGCAGCGGCAGGAAGTATTACTGGCTGCTTCTTTTGTGGGCCGCTGTAAAATACCCGGGGATGTTTGAATATGTGGTAGGGTACCTGCTTGCCGGCATGCATTTAAGAAGCCTTGCAGCTGAATAGCCTGTTTATTAATGCTCAGTATGTGCCACAGCGGCAGCCTGCTTCGGGCAATAAAATGGCAGTATTTTCTTCTTGATGCTGATACCGGCTCGCATGTTAAACTTCCAAATCCTGCAGGCTGCCCGTAAGAAGCCTTGAGCCTGTGCCAAAACCTCTAATGTTAGATATTATCAGTGAGTTGAGGAAAATGAAAATCCGCCCCCCTATTAAAATGGGCCAGGTCATTTGCCAAAATCCCGCAGGCAGCAAATCCAAAATAATTGCATCAGCTACTATAACCCAGTAAAATCATTACTAAAATTAACCAGGGAGTCTTAAATGAACAGAACAGAAATGATAGATAGAATAGAATCCAGAAACCAGGTATGGGATATAGTTATTATTGGCGGCGGGGCAACCGGGGCAGGTTGCGCGATTGAGGCCTCTGCACTGGGATACAGGACACTTTTACTTGAAAAATATGATTTTGGAAAAGGAACTTCAAGCAGAAGCACAAAACTGATACACGGCGGGGTAAGATACCTGCAGCAGGGTAATGTAAAACTTGTACTGGAAACTCTGCATGAGCGAGGATTGCTGCTGCAAAATGCGCCTCATATTGTGAGCAAATGCCCTTTTGTCATTCCTAATTATAAATGGTGGGAATTTTCTTTGTATGGGGCCGGGTTAACACTTTATGATATTCTTTCAGGAAAATATAGTTTTGGGCATTCCAGAATATTATCAAGAAAAAAAGTTATAGATATGATTCCTAATATAGAGACCAGCGGCCTAAAATCGGGAGTGCTCTATTATGACGGACAATTTGATGAGGCCCGCTTGATAATAAATATGGCAGAAACTGCAGTTAAAAATAAAGCCGTGATTCTTAATTATTTTGAAGTTAAAGAATTAATTAAGTCTAATAATAAGATCGATACTGTAATTGCATTGGACCATGAAACTGGCAGGCAGTACAGAATTAAAGCAAAAATTATAATAAATGCCACTGGAGTATTTGCCGACCGGATTCGCCAGATGGAGGACCCTGATGCCAATAAAATGATTTCAGCAAGCCAGGGGGCGCATATTGTTCTTAACCGGTCATTTCTTCCAGGTGATGCAGCATTAATGGTGCCTAAAACAGAAGATGGCAGGGTACTGTTTGCTATTCCCTGGCAGGGCTATTTAGTTGTTGGCACTACTGACACTCCAGTTAACAATATTGAAATCGAACCCAGGCCCTTTGATTATGAAATTGAATTCATTCTCAAACATGCAAGGCAATACCTTGAAAAAGATCCGTGTGAAAATGATATTTTAAGCATGTTTGCCGGACTGCGTCCTTTGGTAAGCATAAAAAGTGAAAGCAAAACTAAAGATATTTCACGTGAACATTTTATACAAGTATCCGATGGCGGCCTGCTAACAATAACTGGAGGTAAATGGACAACTTATAGAAAAATGGCAGAAGATACAATTAAACAAGCTGCTAAAATTGCCGGTTTACCATATATAAAATCTATTACGAAGGATCAAAGGATTCATGCATACCACCAGGATGCAGGAAAGTTCGGCAGATTAAGTTTATATGGGGCAGATGCCCCCGAACTTAAAAGACTAATAGACAGCAATCCTTTATATAAGGATGATTTGCATAAAAATTTATCCATACAGGCCGGCGAAGTTATATGGGCCGTCAGGAAAGAAATGGCGCTAAAAGTAGAGGATTTTCTTGCTCGCAGGCGAAGAACGCTTTTCCAGGACGCCCGGTCAGCAATTGAAGCTGCTCCTAAGGTTGCATCCCTTATGGCAAAAGAGCTTAACAAGGATAGCGCCTGGGAACAGGGACAATTAAAAGAATTTAAAAAAATTGCAGAAAACTTTTTACCTGGAAACGGGTCATAAACAAAAGTTATTCTATATAAAAAAAACCAGGCTCTGCATAAAAAGTGCAAAACTTCTTATGGAAGATGATAGCGAGAACAGTTACCAGCTTGCTTATGAAGCAATGCTGCTTGCTGGCAGAGCGCTTGTTTTTTCATTTATAATTTATTGCTGATCCAGGAAATTATATCGCCAATTACTTCCTGCCTGTTTATCTCATTAATAATTTCATGCCTGGCTTCTTCGTAGAGTTTGAGATCCACATTTTTAATGCCAGCTTTAACAAAAGATCTGTACACGCTTTTAACTCCTTTTGTAAAAGCCCCGACAGCGCATTTTGTTCCGGATGCTATAAGAAAAGGCAAATCCTCTGGAATTTTTCCAATAAATGAAGGGCTGTTAACCCTCAGCGATGCTCTTGCCAAATCAGCATAAAATTCTGCTGAAAAGAGCTGGTAGCAGTAAGGGTCTGCAAGCATTTTGTCCACTTCTTTTTCATCCCTGCTTATCCAGTCTGCAGATGTCCTGTTGGGCCTAAAATATGAATTATATTTTTCAAATAGCAGCCTTTTATGAAGCGGGCTTTTTGCTGAAGGCCCGCCTCTTTTAATTACTGGTTTTGCAAGTATTATTCCGGCATATCCTAATAATCCAGGGTTGCCTGAAGTGCCGGTCATTACAACACCTCTTAAATTTTCCGGGTATTTTACTATATAATCCAGTGCAAGCATTGCGCCTGCGCTGTGGCCAAATAAAAAAACCGGGACACCTGGATTCTCTCTTATAATTATTCCTGTAAAAATCTTTAGGTCATCAACAACAGTAAGCCAGCCATTTTTATCTGCAAAATGGCCCAGGTTTTCCCTGCTGCCTGCAGTTTTTCCATGCCCCCTCTGGTCTGCTGCATATACGGCAAAACCATTATCCGTTAAAGCCTCTGCAAATCCTGCATATCTTCCGGCATGTTCCCCCATGCCATGTATGATATGGACAACAGCTTTTGGGGAACTATTACTTTTATTCCCGGAGCTGTTGTCTTCATTAATGCTTCTATCAATTACAGAAGTATTATCAGCAAGCCATCTGTAGAAAAATATATCTTTGCCATCTTGCGCTTTAAATGAAAAATTTTCCTGTTTCATTATTTATATCCCCACATGCCTTATAAAATTATTATAAGTAATTACTGAATATAGTATATTTGATTTGTATATTTTTTACCAGATTATATATTAAGTGCCTTCATGTAAATTGTTTCATTTAATCAACCCTGATATTTATCAATGCTGCAGAATTAAAAAATCATTGCCAATATTGAAAAAACAATTATAATTTTTTCTAAAAACCCCGCCTGTATTATCCGTTGTCCATAAAACACAAGTTTGGGGTTGGCAGTTAAATCTATTTTTTTCAATTGGGGCATTTTCTGTAAAGTAAACTGAATAATATCATTTCTAAGCAAAGGGGCAGTTTTATGCTGGAAGCAAAAGATTTTTTTGATCTTGAAAGCAACAAGTTAAAGGAGCTTTTTAAAAATGCTGAATATGTATGGGATGGCTTAAAAAATATTAAGGGATATATAAAAGATAATATTGCGCCAAATGTTTCAGGATTGAGGCAGGACGGGTCATTTGTAGCAAAGGATATGATTATATATGAAGGCAAAGTCATTAAATCAGGTTTTGAAATAGATACAGTGAATAATACTGTTACAAAAGACGGGCAGACGCTTCAGGGCGCCTCGATAATATATGCAGGCGCAGTTTTTATGGATAATGATATTTATATTGGCAGCGGCAATATTATTGAATCCGGGGCGCTCATAAAGGGACCGACAATAATTAATGATTACAATGAGATAAGACAGGGCGCATATATAAGGGGAAATGTGATTATTGGAAATAAATGCGTAATAGGCCACACAACTGAAATGAAAACAGCAGTAATGCTTGGCGCAAGCAAGGCGGGCCATTTTGCTTACATAGGAGACAGCATACTGGGCAAAGTCAATCTGGGGGCAGGCACAAAACTTGCAAATTTAAAAATTATTGAATCAAAAATAATATTAAATATTGGTGGTAAAAAATATGAGACAGGACTGAGAAAATTTGGCGCAATATTTGCTGATGGCGTTGAGACCGGATGCAACAGCGTTACTGCTCCCGGCAGTTTACTGGGCAGGGACGTGCTTCTTTACCCGAACACAACAGCAAGGGGCTATTACCCTCCCAATACAGTCATAAAATTAAAACAGATTCATGAACTTGCAGAAAGGAAATAAAAGATGGGCCAGTTATTTGGTACGGATGGTGTAAGGGGTGTGGCAAATAAATATCCTATGACAGCTGAAATGGCAATAAAAATAGGCCAGGCTGTAACTTATATTTTAAAAAAGAAAGGCCACAGGCCCAAAATAGCAATTGGAAAGGACACAAGGCTTTCAGGATATATGCTGGAAAATGCCCTGGTTGCAGGAATAACTTCAATGGGCGCTGATGCAATTATAATAGGGCCGATTCCCACTCCAGGCGTTGCATTTATAACAACTAATATAGATGCAGATGCAGGGATAATGATTTCTGCCTCACACAATCCTTTTGAAGATAATGGAATAAAGATATTTTCAAAAGAAGGTTTTAAATTAACTGATGAGCAGGAACTGAAAATGGAAGAGCTCATACTTTCAGACTGGATGAGCGAAAAAGTTGCTTTACCTGAGGAACTTGGAAGGGCTTACAGGGAAGACGATGCCCTTGGCCGGTATATAGTGTTTTTAAAAAATTCCCTGCCAAGAAACCTTAATCTTGAAAATATGAAAATAGTACTGGACTGCGCAAACGGGGCTACGTATAAGGTTGCTCCGCTGCTGTTTAAAGAAATGAGGGCCCAGGTAACCTCCCTTAATGTAAATCCTGACGGAATGAATATAAACTTAAACTGCGGTGCCCTGCACCCAGAGGGTCTTGCGCAAAAAGTACTGCAAACAAAAGCAGATATAGGGCTTGCTTTTGATGGTGACGGGGACAGGCTGATTGTTGTTGATGAAAAAGGCGAAACTTTAAGCGGTGACCAGGTTCTTGCAATCTGCGCTGCCAGGTTAAAACAGGAAAACAGGCTTAAAAACAATATTCTTGTTACAACAATTATGAGCAATATGGGATTATCAGTAGCACTTAAAAAAATGGACATAGAGCATGTACAGGCTAAAGTGGGCGACAGGTATGTACTTGAAGAGATGCAGAAAAAAGATGCAATAATCGGGGGTGAAGAGTCGGGGCATATCATATTTCTTGACCACCACACTACAGGTGACGGAATACTTTCTGCTCTCCAGCTTCTTTATGTTTTAAAAAATGAAAACAAGCCTCTTTCGGAGCTTGCCAAAATAATGCAGGTATTTCCGCAGGTTACAATTAATGTGAATGTTAAAAGCAAACCACCTCTTGAGGATTACCCGGAAATAACCGCCTCAATTAAAAAAGCGGAAAAAGAACTGTCAGATTCCGGAAGGGTCCTTGTAAGGTATTCAGGCACACAGGCTATGTGCCGGGTTATGGTCGAGGGCCCCACTGAAGAAGAAACAGGGATGCTGGCTGCATCAGTTGCCCAGGCCATAAAAAATAACCTGGGTTAGTAATTTATGCAAACACCGGAAGTAATAGATAAAATAATTAACCTTTTAAAAAAGAGCGGGCCCTTAAGAGGAAAAGAGATAATTGATAATGTCGGGCAGGATGCTCTTTTAATTTGGCGCATTTGCAACATTTCTCCAGGCATAATTGTAAAAATCATTGGCAATAAATACCTGAGGCTTGATAAACGGGTTGACGGTTTTGCAAGGCTTTCACCCTCAATAATGCGCGAATTTCTCACATACACTGTTGCAGGTTTAAAAACAGATTATCTGCAAGTTAATAAAAAAGCTGAAGCACTCGCAGATAAGATTATGATTATAAGCAAAGACAAACTTGAGCTTTCAAAAGAACTAATATCAAGAATTGTAAATTCACAAAAATACCGCCGGCAAATCATGGAAAGAGCAGCTTTTATACTTGCAGGTGATATAGTTTACAATATGGCTCATGCTGAGCTTCGGCCGGAGCCGTCAACGGGAGAAATAGTAAGAGGTTCTGATCTTGATATTATAATAATAACCAGCGGGCTTGATGATGGCATAATTTCAAAGCTGGACAATTCTATTTATGAAGAAAAATACTATTTGCTTAAAAATCCTGCATACAGGGAAGAAATAGATTATATAATTAAAGATATTCAAAGGGTGGCAGAACAACTGAATTTCGACACTTTTGAACATATGGTTGCTTCAAAAATCCTTGACGAGGGCATATTTGTTTTTGGCAGCATTGATTTGTTTAATAAATTAAAAGATATGATGGCAAAACAGAAAATAACTGAAAAGCTTAAAAAACTTGAAGAAATTGCGTTTGCCAGGAGAAAAGATGCCTGGGGATATCTTTTAAATAATGAGGGCACGCTTGACCAGGAAGAGTATAAGAATCTCTTCTATACAAAAGAAGAAACCGAGGAAATTTATTAATTTTCTTTGCCAGTAAAGTTTTCAGCTATCTTAAATCTATTGATTTACCCGGATATCAGTTAATGCTCCATGTCAGCTTTGATGATGCCCCTTCATCGAGCATGACAGTCACCCTGCCGGGATGAAGCTGCAGGGCAGATGCTGTTACTTTTGATGTAACGCATCCTTCAAGCGCCTCTGCTATAATCCCTGCCTTTTTAGCTCCGCTGGCAATCATTAAGGCATGTTTTGATTCAAGTATTGTCCCGACCCCCATAGTGATGGCATAATGGGGCATATCTTCCCTTTTTACATTTGCTTTGCTGTAAAAACTTTCAAAATTATCATCCAGTGTCTGCTTTGCCAGGGCCTGTACCCTTGTCCTAGAAAAAAGTGATGAACCGGGCTCATTAAAAGCAAGGTGCCCGTCTCCCCCTATTCCCAGAAGCTGCAAATCAATACCGCCGGCTTTTTTTATTTCTTCCTCATACCATGCGCAGAATTTTTCAGGTTCTTTTGCCAGCCCGTCGGGAATATGTATATTTTCTTTTTTAATATTTATATGCTTGAACAGTTCTTCATGCATAAATCTTGCATAACTCTGGTCAGTTTCATAAGGCCTGCCCAAATCTATTCCTATGCCAAGGTACTCGTCAAGGTTAAAGGTCTTTACATTTGAAAAATCAAGCCCCTGCTCTTTATGCAGGTGTATAAGATGCCTGTAGGTAGCTATTGGTGTACTTCCGGTTGCAAGCCCTATTACACAATCCGGCTTGTCTTTTACAAGCCCTGCAATAATTTCGGCGGCAGATATGCTCATCTGCCCATAGTCCTTCCTGATTATTATTTCCATGCGCTCTCCTTAAAATATTGCTTAAATACTGGGAATTTCCCCTGTTATTTATAAAATAAATTTAAAGGATATTTTGATATTTCATTATATTCTATATAATAAAATGTAAATATAGAAGAAATATTTTAATATGATAAAAAATCTTAAAACTGCAGGCATTGGCGGCGGCACAGGTCTTTCAACCATACTTGCCGGCATAAAGGATTTTGCAGATGATATAACTGCAATTGTTACCGTTACTGATGATGGCGGCAGTTCCGGCAGATTAAGGAAGGATTATAATATGCCCCCGCCGGGCGACATAAGAAACTGCATAGTTTCTCTTGCTGAGGCGGATTCGCTCATGCCGGAACTTTTTCAATACAGGTTTAAAGGCAAATCCAGCTTAAGCGGCCATTCATTTGGCAACCTTTTTATTACAGCAATGGCAGATATTACTGGAAGTTTTGCAAAAGGAATACTTGAAGCAAGCAATATCCTGTCCATAAAAGGCAGGGTGCTGCCATCAACAACAGAAAACATTGTGCTTGGAGCAGTATTTGAGGACGGTTCAAGAGTGCTGGGCCAGACTAAAATTATAAATCACCATGGCTCAATAAAAGAGGTTTTCCTTGACCCCTGGGAACCTGAGGCATATCCCGGGGTAATAAAAGCATGCAGTGAAGCAGATATTATTATTCTTGGGCCCGGAAGCCTGTTCTCAAGCATTATACCCAATCTTTTGGTAAAGGGCGTTGCCCATGCTGTAAGCAAATCAAAAGCAGTTAAAATATACATATGCAATATTATGACTCAGCCGGGAGAAACAGATAATTATAAGGTATCTGACCACTTTTTTATGGTGGAAAAATATCTTGGAGGCAATATTGACTACCTTATATTAAATACTGCTCCTGTGTCCGGAAAACTGCTTACAAAACATGCTGCAAAAAACTCATATATTGTCATTGATGACAGCAGCAGCCTGCCGGGAAGGGTAAAAATAATAAAAGAAGATATTTTATGTTCAAAAGAATTTGTCCGCCATGACCCAAAAAAAACTGCGCGTGTTTTATTTGGTCTGTAAAACGTCCCCTTACTTAAACATTTCCTTCATAGGATTCCAGTAGAAATCATGCCAGCCCCTGTCAAAATCCTCAGCGCAATCCTCAGGTACATCTTCCTGTACAAGCTCTATTTTAGTTCCTTTATTTACTTTTTCCAGATTAATTGTAAGATTTGAAAAATGGTCCTTCGGCCAGCAGTCCTCATCACCTCGCCATTTCTGGACAATCTTGCTGTTCTTTACAAGTTCAATGTTTGTTCCATTTATGTATCCATCATATACCTCAAAGTTTCCACCAATCTCAGTACTGATGATAGCTGTGGAATTAACAAGAGAAGAATGCTTTTTTGAATCCATTAATATTTCATAAATTGCATCAGGAGTTGCACCCTCAATTAAAATTTCCTGGTTTATTGTAATTGTTTTCATATATCTTCTGGCCTTTTATAATATTTGAATCTTTATATATATTATACCAAAAAACTGGTAAAAAATTGAAAATGGCAATAATTTGGCATGGTTGTATAATTATTTATATAAAATATTAAATTTAAAATTATGTAAATTTGCTTATGCATTAAAGAATATGATTGATGAACTGGCTGTTTTAAAAAGTGTTGTTAAAAAACTCAACTCAAATAAAATACCATATATGCTTACAGGCTCAATTGCTATGGGATATTATTCAATACCCCGAATGACACGCGACATAGACATTGTTGTTGAAATTGCCGAAATTGATAAATTCTATAATGTTTTTTCGGATAGTTATTATATCAGCAAGGAAATGATAAAATCATCAATTAACCAAAAAGGCATGTTCAAGATAATACATTTAACAGAGTTAATAAAAGTTGACTTTATAATCCGCAAAGACACAGAGTATAGAAAAGAAGAGTTTGGCCGCAGAAAACGGTTTAAGCTTAACAGTGATTTTATTTATATTGTAAGCATTGAAGACCTCATAATATCAAAATTAATATGGGCAAAAGACAGTCATTCAGAAATGCAGCTAAATGATGTTAAAAACCTGCTGAAAGAAAACACTGACTTAAATTACATAAAAAACTGGGCCGCTAAACTGGGCGCAGGCAAACTGCTAAGGGAAGTTATAAATGAATAATAAAGAAAACTCTATAGAAAAAGTTTACCGGGAGATGCTCATGAAAGTTCCAGGTAAAAAAAGGCTTCTTATGAGCCTTTCCATGTCCCGCATGTCTTTAGAAATCATGGTTTGCGGAATCAGGGAAAAATACGGAGACGGAGATTTAAAAAAGCATGTTTTTTTGCGGATGTATGGCAATGATTTTACTGATAAAGAAAAAGAAAAAATCCTTGAATTCATCACGTAAACTTCCGGGAAAAATAATAAAGGTTTAAACGGCACTTCAATTCCAATATTAATGCTTAATAAAAATTACATTTTGGATCAAACTTAATTAAAATATTTTTTTGGATTAATTTCATTTGCTATTGGCATTTATATTATATATGATTTAAATAGTATTAAATTATAAATATTAAATCAAAAATAATTCCCGGAAAATGACTGCAAAAGTAAATAAAATTAAAGAAAATAAAAAGGATACTATTGATATAATTGCCAGAAAAATAGTAGATGCAGTCAATCCCCAAAAAATCATTTTATTTGGTTCATATGCTTACGGAAGTCCTGATAAGAATAGTGATATTGATATACTTGTTATTATGAAATCAAAATTGCCAAGGTATAAACGTTCAGTTCCAATTTATAAAGCACTGGCTGGAATTTTAATCCCCAAAGACATCATTGTTTATACTCCGGAAGAAGTAATTGAGTGGAGTGATGTTCCCCAGGCTTTTGTAACTACAGTAATTGCAAAAGGAAAATCTATCTATGAAAAAAACTAAAAATGATATTATAGATAGCTGGATTAAAAAAGCCGACAGGGACATTTCAGTTTCTAAAAGAGAGCTTAAACTGAAAGAACCTTTAACCGATATAATATGTTTTCATGCCCAACAGGCGGCAGAAAAATACATGAAAGCATTTCATGTATTTTTGGATATTGAATTTCAAAAAACACATGATATAGAGGATCTTGTAATTGTTGCAGGTAAAAAAGATCCCTCTGTATTAAAATTAAAAGATTCGGGGGCTGAGTTAAGTGTATTTGCAGTGGAAACAAGATATCCTGAATTTGAAGACCCCTCTTTAATTGATGCAAAAAATGCAGTAAAAGTTGCAGAAAAATTCAAAAGATTAGTTAAAGCAAAAATCCTGGAAAATAGAACAGTAAATAAAAAAAATACTGATTATTAATTACTTGTTAATTATTAAAAGGATTACTTTTAAAATCCTTTACTCTCAAAAGCCCCTGAAAAATAATTACAGGTTTTGCAAACACGGGCAATACTGGTAAGATTATTAATCAAAAGTAATAAATATAATATTATAGCGGATTTTAAAATGCCATTTAAGATAAAAGGTAAAAAATTCATAAGCGCTTCTATTCTATCATTGATATTTGGTGCAGTGCTGCTATTGATGTTTTCTGCTTTGCTGCCCTCCGGCTTATATGGAGATGATAATCTTCAAAATAATGCAGACATGCAGGACCCTGGGAATGTAAAAGAAATAAATAAATATATTATCTGTAAAATTGAAGGTATTATTAATCCGGTCATATCTAACTATATTGAGAAATCCCTTGCAGAGGCACAAAAGGAACAGGCCGCGCTTATTATGCTTATTGACACTCCGGGGGGACTTGAAACATCCATGAGGGAAATTGCTCTTAATATGATAAGTACTCCAATACCAGTAATTACCCTGGTATATCCGGAGGGCGCAAGAGCTGCCTCAGCAGGTGTTTTTATTGTTTATGCAAGCGATATTGCTTCCATGAGCCCGAATGCAAGCATAGGCGCAGCTCATCCCGTAACACTTGGAAGCGACCAGGGCGTAACAGAAGAGCAGATGGATAAAATAGTCAATGATTCTGTATCATTTATAAAAAACCTTGCGAACCTAAACGGCCGGAATGCCGTTTGGGCCGAAGAAGCAATAAGGCAAAGCGTATCAATTACATCTGCCCAGGCTCTTGAATTAAACGTTATAAATAATATTTCTTCTGATACTGATGAGCTTATAAAAAAGATAGATGGCGCAATTATAAAAAAGCAGGGTAATGCTTTTGAGCTTTCCGGCACTAACTACACATCAAGAACATTGGAGATGGGTTTTGTTTCCAGGTTCCTGCATGTCCTGATAAATCCTAATATAGCTTATATACTTTTTACCCTGGGCCTTCTTGGCATAATATATGAATTCTCACAACCCGGCCTGGGCATATCAGGCGCTCTTGGCGTTATATTTATAATACTTGGTTTTTATTCATTCAGCATTCTTCCAACAAACTATGCAGGTCTTGCATTAATAATAGCTGCAATTATTCTTTTTGTCCTTGATTTAAAATTAGCCCTTGGGGGCATATTATCAATAGCAGGAGTGGCTTCTATGATAATAGGTTCATTTATACTTATTGATACTGCAGCGCCGTATCTGCAAATAGCTCGGGGCCTGATAATTGGTATTTCCGTATCAATTTCAGCTTTCCTGATAATAGTAATCAGGGCAGTATATAAGGCGCACAGAAATAAGCCTGTAACAGGGACTGCCGGCATGATCAAAACAACAGGGGTAGCAATTGAAGATTTAAACCCAGCAGGAATGATAAAAACTCATGGAGAGATATGGAAAGCAGAATCCTTTGATGGAAAAGTGATAAAAAAAGATTCTGTTGTTGACATAGTATCTATTGAGGGAATGCTGCTTAAAGTCAAGCAGGCGGATAACGGTAATCTATAAAAAGACAGCTAAAAGTTATAAAAACCAGGCAGTATTATTCTAATGCATTTTAAGGGCATGGGAACAATGGGCTCACTTCTTAATATCCCATTTTTGAAGATATACAGTCTGGCCCAAAGTTGAGCCGCGTTTTATCTCCTCCCGTATCCGGTTTTCTTTCTCAAGCACATCAATAGCCCGGTTTGCTATCTCAAGGGCATTATGGCGGGGTACTACAATGATGCCGCTTTCATCACCGATAATCCAGTCCCCGGGCTCGATTTTCCTGCCGCTTATTTTAATGGGTGTATTAATTTCTCCAAAGCCTTTAGGCTCTCCTGCGGTTGGCGTAAAATATCGCGCAAAAACAGGAAACTTAAGCCTGCGTATATCATCTATATCGCGCACAGCTCCATCAATGACTGCCGCAGCTATTTTTTTAACAAGGCAGCTATGTGTTGCAAGCTCTCCCCATACTGCGATATCGCCCCCGCAGGCATCAATAACTATGACATCTCCGGGCCCTGCATGATCGATTGCCTGCACCGGTGCGCTCCAATCCCCATTATAAGTCCTTACCGTTACGGCTGTTCCGGCAAATTTCAGCTCGCCGGGTTCCCCTACCCATACAGGTTTTAGACACACAGCTCGCCAGTACGATGCATGGCGTCACTGATATTGGATGTGCTTAATTTCATAAAAGCATCTTTGATTTGTTCCGGCCCGAATTTAACAAATTCTTTGCTGATTATGGGTTTTTTGGTTTTTAAGGACTGGATTATTTTCCGGACTGATTCATCTGGCCTGGCAGCTTTATAAAGTGAACCGCCAAGAATAATTATATCAGCGCCAGCTTCCCATGCCAGTACGGAAGTTTCACTGTTTAAGCCTCCGGCAACGGATATTTTAGCTTTGCCTGATATTGCTTTTGCAATGTCTTTGACAAGACTGATAGGTTTTATTCCCAATACCTGCTGGTCAAGGCCAACGTGTATATTGATTATGTCCACACCCATTTCTTCCAATTCAACTGCACGCTTTACTGGATCAGCTACTGATAGCATATCTGCAGCAATTTCTACACCATATTTTTCTGCAGAAAGAACCGACTCACTGATACATGAATCAGGCGAGCAACCAAGAATAAAAACTATATTGGCACCGGCTTTTGCTGCCATTTCAATTTCAGCAGCCCCGGCATCTATAGTTTTCATGTCAGCGCATATTATTGAACCGGGGAATTTTTTCCTCATTTCACGGACTGCATTCATTCCTTCAGATTTTATAAGGGGAGTTCCGATTTCAATCCAGGCCCTGGATTTATCGCCAGTTTCTGCAAGTATACCATTTACAGCTTCTTCTGCTATTTTAATCGCCCTGGGCAAATCAAGCACATCTAAAGCAATCTGTATAGGCGGTAAAGACATTTGATCCTTTTTTCCCTTGTGCATATAAATTCTAACCTCCGATTAAAATCAAAGTTTTGAATTTGTTAAAAATAAAACAAAGAACTATTTATCTGCTTACATTTTATAGTAATAATAATTAATATAAAACAGTATTAATGGAATAAATTTTAACTGTCACAGCAAGTAAAGGTTCTTGAAGGAAACTACATATTCGTGGCAGTTCCAGTGAAGATTTTCCCAGAGAGTGTTTTTTGACACTATTTACAGCAATGGTATTATATTATTAAATCATCATTTAGCCTGGAATATAAAATATATTTGTTTTATTGGTACATAGTCAAAAGTGTTTTAATTTAAGATGTTATTTATTATATTTAAAAATGCCAATAAATCCGGGAAAAATAAATAAGCCGGTTTTGAGGTGAGGCAAAGAATGGGTACACATATAAGGAATATCGAAGTTTTAGATGACCAGGTTATTGCGGTTTTAAAGGCAAAAAAACCCCAGCATAGGCTTGAAATAGCATTTAATATGTGGAATTTTGCCAGGAAGCAACTGGCAGCCTATCTGCGTGACCTGCATCAAGACTGGAGTGAGGAAAAGATTGATAAGGAGGTAGTGAGGAGATTATCACATGGAGCAGTCTGCTAAAAAAATGAAGTATTAATACCTGAAAAAAGATTTGATGGAATAAAAACCGGGCCATGATTTCATAAAAAAGGAAAAGCATAAAAGAAATTGTGGAAATTAAGTGAGTGTTTATTTTTTTAAGATTATTTTGTGCCTTGGGCTAAGCGAAAGGGAAAATAATAAATATGTTAAAGAAACAGGGGAAAAATAAAATATCATCCCAGACAGGAGAAGATGGAGGCACCCAAAAGATAATAAATATATCTACAGGAAAATTTAATTTTCAGGTCCATCTTAATGAAACCAAAACAGCAGAAAAATTAATTAAATCCCTTCCAGTATGCTCAAAAATAAACAGGTGGGGTGATGAAATTTACTTCAGTATCCCTGTAAATGCAGATATAGAAAACGGTGTTGAAGAAGTTGACATTGGCACAGTGGCGTTCTGGCCCCCAGGCAGCGCTTTTTGTATTTTTTTTGGCAAAACTCCTGCAAGCAGCAGTGAAAAACCCAGGGCAGCAAGCCCTGTTACTGTAGTGGGAAAAATTGCCGCCGATAATGATTTTGCAGGCATAATAGAAAAATTAAGGGAAACAAAAAGCGGACAGGAAATCACGGTTTCACTATTATGATTAATTTTTTGGTACCTCCAATAAATAACCAGGGATCTTGCAATGAAAATTTTTTAATATATTTTATTTATAATATTATTTGATAGTTTAGCTTAACGACTAAGGTAATTTTGATAAATTTTAATTACTTGACAGGATATTGTTTTAACTGCTTAATTCAAGAAACACCGGGCAGTGATCTGATCCCATCACCTCTGGCATTATGGCGCATTGTTTTACCATTTTTTTCAGCCCCTGGCTTATGAAAAAATAATCTATCCTCCAGCCGACATTTCTTTGCCTTGCTCCTGTCTTGTAATCCCACCATGTATAATTGTCCGGTTTGTTGTTAAATACCCGGAATGCATCAAGAAATCCTGCATCAAGCAGCCTGTCTATCCATTCCCTTTCCTCAGGCAAAAAACCTGTATTATTTTCATTCTGCTTTGGTCTTGCAAGATCTATTGGCTTATGTGCGGTATTTACATCGCCTGCAACTATGATATTTTTCCCGGCTTTTAAAAGGCTTTTAAGGTAATTAAGGAATTCATAATAGAAGTCCAGTTTATATGAAAGCCTTATCTTATCCCTGCCCCCGTTTGGCATATATGTGTTAAAAAGAATAAAATCTTTATATTCAACCCACAGCACCCTGCCTTCATCATCAAAGCGCTTTATGCCAAACCCGTAACCTGTATTTTGCGGGGCCATTTTTGTATAAGTTGCCACTCCGCTGTAGCCTGGCCGAAGCGCGCATGAAAAATATGATAAGTATTTTCCAATTGACTTTAGCTCTCCAGGGATATTATCATTATGTACTTTTATTTCCTGGAGGCACACTATATCAAAATCATTCTGCCTGATAAAACCTTCAAACCCTTTTTTATAAATTGCGCGAAGGCCATTTACATTCCAGGAAACTATTTTTACAGGTTTATTTATTTGTTTTATTTTCATATACATGAAATGTTTTTATTGAAATATTTACTGGCGCTAAATCTATATTTTTGTTTTATGAAATAATACCTGAATTATTAATAAATGCCAGATATTGCTATTTAAGTTTACCGCAAGGCAAAAACACAACAGCATTATGGCGCATTTTGACTTGGGACTGGAAATTAAAAGTGGAGAAAAGATTAAAGCCTTATGCTTTTAATAAGATTATTTCTGAATTCTTCATTTTTTTATTTTTCGGGTAAACTTTTATTTCCACACCTAAACCAAGATTTTCAAGATACTGTATTAATGTTGAAATCTTTAAATCCTTTCGGGATTCCAGCTTGGAAACTCCCGACTGGGAAAATGATTTAATATCTTCCTGCCTGATACCAAATTTTTTTCTTATTTCAGCAAGCTTGATTTGAAGTATTTCTTTTTCAGCTTTTTTTCTGGCATTTTTAATTCTATCTTTGGAAAGGGTTGATTCTAATTCATTAATAAAATCTTTATTATTATTCACGGTACATTCCTTAAGCTTAGATATTTATCATATAAGTCATCAGCAAGCGAGATCATTTTATCATAAAAATTTCTATCACCACATTTATCCCCTCCATTTAAAAGAACAGCTTTTCTCTCCGGATCAAAGATAAACAAAATCCTGAACAATCTATTTTTATTCTTTATTCTTAGTTCTTTCATATTTTTATGCCGGCTTTTTTTCCAAGTATCGACATAAGGTCTTCAAGGATTTGGGCCGAATTCTCTTAAAAGTATAATATTTTTTTAAAAAGATGCTAAAATAAATACGGTAGTGGCCTGAGCCCACGGCCCCGGCATTATGGCGCATTGTTTTACCCTTTTTTCAAAATGTTTTACGCCTTAAGCGATGTGAAAGGAATTGTTATGAAAATGCAGGACAGATTTGAGCAGGTAACAGTACTGGATAATTTTTACCAGACAAGTTTTTTTTACCCAATGCCGGTGGTTTTGGTTACCACCGTATCTGAAGACGGCAGGACAAATATAGGTCCCTATTCGCTTTGCTTTCCATTTGGCATAGCAGGTCGCCGTGCAATGATGCTGATTTCCAGAGCTGACAGCAATACCGCAGTTAACATAAGGCGAAGCAAGCTTGCTTCCCTGAATTTTATAATTGATAAAAAAAGCCATCTTGCCAATGCTGTTAGGCTTGGTTATCCGGGGCAGACCACTGATGAAAAACTAAAAGAAAGCATATTCACGCTTCTTCCATCAATGCGTACTGAAAAAGAAAAAGATATTTCTTATCCAGAAATAATAGGAGAAGCAGCTGCAGTAATGGAATGCATGTGGGAAGATGACCCTGGGGTTTTTTCCTACAGGGGAAGCAGCGAAGAAAGTCATTTCCTCCTGGTTATTGAAAATATTATTATGAAGAAGAAATGGAGGCAAGCGCTGACAAATGGTAATGGCAGGTTCCCGGGTTTGCCCATTGATTATGGCTACAGGGACAGTAAATATTTCTGGTTTGCATCGCACAGAAAGCCATACAAGGAGCCCATACCATCAGATAAGGGCATAGATATAAACAGCATAATATACCAGGTACAGCGAATGCCATATGATTTAAAATGGGAAGATGCCGCATATGAGAAACTTGTAAAGGTGCCCAGGATATTTTTAAAGCGCGTTCTTGAATCTATAAGCAAAAGAGCCGTTGAAGAAGGGGTAAAAGTAATAACTCCGCAGCTGCTGGATGAGTATAATAAGAAAAGGAAATAGGAAAATATATGCTAGGTGCAATAATAGGTGACATTGGAGGCTCTATATATGAGTTTGATAATATAAAGACTGAAGACTTTGAATTAATGCCGGACAATTCATTCTTCACCGATGACACTGTCATGACGGTTGCCACTGCCGACTGTATTTTAAACAAGGGTGATTTTGCAACATATTATAAAAACTATTACAAAAAGTATCCCGGAAGGGGATACGGTGCAATGTTTAATCAGTGGGGCATATCTGAAAGTCTTGAGCCCTACAACAGTTATGGAAATGGCTCAGCAATGCGTGTAAGCCCGGTTGGCTTTGCATATAGTGACATGCAGACAGTTCTTGATGTGGCAAAAAAAAGCGCAGAGTGTACTCACAACCACCCGGAGGGAATAAGGGGGGCTCAGGCAATTGCAGCATGCATTTTTACTGCAAGGCAAAAAAAAGATAAAGACAGCATAAAAAAAACCGCAGAAGATCTTGGTTATGACCTAAGTTTTAATCTTGATGAAATCAAGGCTAATTATAGTTTTGATGAGACATGCCAGGGAAGCGTCCCGCAGGCAATAAAGGCATTCCTTGAATCGGACAGTTTTGAAGATGCCATAAAAAAAGCTATAGCACTCGGCGGTGATTCAGACACAGTTGCCTGCATGGTGGGTGGTATTTCTGAAGCATATTATGGCGTGCCCGGCAGCCTAAAGAAGCAGGCAAGGGATAAACTTGACAGCCATTTAAAAGGTATAATTGAAGAGTTTTATAAAAGATATGCCTGCTAAGTTTAACCTGCATGGGCTGCAAACAAAAATCATAATAAAAAAAATCCCTTCAAGACAACATTATTTTTAAAACCTGCCTATTGACATCAATTATTTTTTAATTTATATTAGACGCTCCTATATAAGTTAGATATGACTAACTATTTAATTATATTAAATGGGAGGGCTTATGAGGTTAAACGAATTAAAACCTAAAGAAAGCTGCAGAATTATAAAAATACATGGAAGCGGAACCACATTCAGGAGGCTTCTTGATATGGGATGTTTAAGAGGTGAAAAAATAATCGTATCAAAAGTTGCTCCTCTTGGAGATCCGATGGATATAATTATAAGGGGCTATCATCTCAGTCTAAGGAAAAATGAAGCAAAAGAAATAGAAATTGAAAAATTATAAAAAAATTCATGACCTTTTAAAAAATATTAAATATTAATTTTTGGGAACTTAAATGGAAAAAAAAGAAATTACTGTAGCGCTTGCAGGGAACCCGAACTCAGGGAAAACAACTATTTTTAATAACATTACCGGCTCACGCCAGCATGTGGGCAATTATCCGGGTGTAACTGTAGAAAAAAAATCCGGCGATGTCATCTATAAAGGTTATAAAATCAATGTAGTCGATTTGCCCGGCACATACAGTCTTACGGCATATTCAGAAGATGAAATAGTGGCCAGGAATTATATAATAAATGAAAAACCCGATATTGTTGTGGATGTTATTGATGCTTCAAATCTTGAAAGAAATCTCTACCTTGCAGTCCAGATTATGGAACTTGGCATTCCTGTAATCCTGGCTTTTAATATGGCTGATATAGTTAAGCAATGCGGGCTGGTTATTAACATAAGCCAGTTATCAGATTTGCTTGGAACTCCTATAGTAGAGACAACAGGATTTAAGAACAAAGGTACAAAAGAGCTGCTGGATGAGATTATAAAGCTGAAGGAAAATGAAGGCAAAAGCCCGTATAAAATAAAATATGGCGAAGAAGTTGAAAATGAGATAGACAGGATTTCCAGGATCATTATTGATAAGAAAATAATTCTAAAAAACTTAAATCCAGGCTGGGTTTCCTTAAAATTGCTTGAAGAGGATATGGAAATAAAAAACCAGCTTCAAAAAGAAAATGAAGCAGTTTTTCCTTTTCTGGAAAATGAAGTCAATAAATCAATAAACCACCTTAAAAACATTCTCAGGGATAACCCCTCTACAATTATTGCTGATGCAAGGTACGGGTTCATAAAGGGGGCCCTTACAGAAACGCATTGTGAGACTGAAATAGAAAAAGTAACTGCAAGTGAAAAAATAGACAGGGTTTTAACCAACAGGATAGCGGGACTTCCTATTTTTGGCCTGCTTATGTGGCTGATGTTCCAGTTTGTATTTAAAGTTGGGGCCTATCCAATGGAATGGATAGATACAGGCTTTTCCAGGCTGGCAGATCTGGTTTCAAATGTTATACCTGCAGGCCTCATAAAATCACTGTTAGTGGATGGAATAATTGGCGGAGTTGGCGGTGTAATAATATTTACACCCAACATAATATTATTGTTTTTATGCATTGCCGTGCTGGAAGACAGCGGATACATGGCAAGAGTTGCTTTTGTCATGGACCAGATTATGCACAGGATAGGGCTGCACGGCAAGTCTTTCATTCCTATGCTGATAGGTTTTGGCTGCACAATTCCGGCATATATGGGCTCAAGGATTCTTGATGATAAAAAAGACAGGTTAATTACCATGCATGTAAACACATTTATGAGCTGTGGGGCAAGGCTGCCCGTTTACATTCTTTTTGCAGGGGCATTCTTTTCCCAGAGAGCCGGCAATGTAGTATTTTCGATTTACGTTATTGGAATAATAGTGGCTGTACTTGTAGCAAAGCTTTTGAGAGTAACCAGGTTCAAAGGAGAGTCATCGCCTTTTGTAATGGAACTGCCGTCATACAGGATACCAACACTTAAAAGTGTGTTGCTGCATACATGGGAGAGAACATGGCTGTATCTTAAAAAAGCCGGGACCATAATACTTGGCATATCTATTATTATGTGGATACTTTTTACCTTTCCTGCAATTGGCGCTAATTATTCAACAGACTATGAAGCTGAAATTGCTGGAGTTGAAGCATCCTTTGAGGCAGGAAGCTTAAGTGAGGAGGATTACAAAGCTGCTCTTACTGAAATAGAAGCAAAGATGGGAATGGAAGAGCTTGAATATTCAGCAGCTGGCAGAATAGGGCGGTTTATTGAGCCTGTATTTAAACCGCTTGGATTTGACTGGAAACTTGCCATTGCATCGCTTTCCGGTATTGCGGCAAAAGAAGTAATTGTTTCCACAATGGGAACGCTTTACAGTATACAGGAAGCTGATGAAGAAACAGAGACATTAAGGGAAAAAATAGCAAATGACTACAGCCCGCTTAAAGGCTATAATTTTATGCTCTTTACCCTGCTCTATTTTCCTTGCATGGCAGGCATGGCAGTATTCAGGAGAGAGGCGGGCTGGAAAGAAATGTGGCTCCAGGTAGGATTTACACTTCTTCTTGCATGGGTGGTTTCATTAATAGTGTTCCAGGTGGGAAGTTTGTTTGTTTAAAAGAGGTGGATTTATATGCTTTTATGGGAAATTATAATAATAATTGTAATAGGCATTGCGGCAGTGGCTTTGACTATTTTTTTGATAATCCGGGATATAAGGGGAAAAGGCGCATGTTCTACCGGGGCATGTTCAGCCTGCGGCACTTACGGCCTGTGTAATAGCGATAATCAAACTGAAAGTAAAAAATTGCCTGCACAAAAGAATTAAAATATGCTGAATGCAGTGGTGCAAAAAATTGGTATTTTATGCTTAAAAAACCGTTTTTATTAAAAAAGTGCGGAAGCAGATTATGGCATTACCCATGATATTTATGCCTCAATCTATTATATGAGCAAAATAGAAAAAAATTAATGGCCCGGCTTTTTAATTGTTTTTCTATGTTTGTGCCAGGAAACACTAAGGGAATGAGGCACTTCAAGCCCGTGTTTTTCCATCAGGGTTTTGTTGCCCATTACTTCAGCAGGGCTGCCATCAGCGCAAATGGCGCTGCTTTCGAGCAAAATTACACGGCTGCAGGTTTCAAGTATAAACTCTAAATCATGGGATGCTATTAAAAGGGTTTTATCTTCCATATGAGAAAGGATACCAATTAGCCGGCGGCGGTACCTGATGTCAAGATCCGATGTCGGCTCATCCATTATAAGAAGGCGGGGCTGCATAGCCAGGATGCCGCAAAGGGCAACCAGCCGCTGTTCACCGGCCGATAATTGATGCGGAGGCCTTTCCAGAAGGTGCTGTATGCCGGCAAGGGTTGCAGCCTCTTTGACCCTTTTGTTAATCTCCTGCTCACCCAAACCCATGTTTTGAGGGCCAAAAGCTATATCTTCGTGCACAGACGGGCTGATCAACTGGTCAGCTGTGTGCTGGAAAATCATGCCCACTTGAGGATTAAAAGCCCCTGGCTTTACCGGTTTTTCAAAAACAGTAATCTGGCCTGCAGAAGGCTTAAGGATACCAGTAATAAGTAAAAAAAGGGTGGTTTTACCTGCACCGTTGGGCCCGATTAAGCCAACCTTTTCTCCTGAATTTATAACTAAGCCAATATCTTGCAAAATAGGTTTTTGCCCTGGATAAGAATAGCGCAGGCTGGATATCTTTAAATCTTCAGCAATCAAATTAACTCCTCATATTTTTTCCTGGATTTTTCTTTTCTGAGATTATAACACCTGCAGTGCTAAATTATAAACTGGAATAAAATAAGAAGGGCCGAAAGCAAAATGTATACTGCCAGGAGAATAAAGTCGGCGGGTATTGGGCTGAAAATTGGGAGGGGTTGTTTGGTGTTTCCATATCCGCGCAGAGTCATTGCCTGGAAGACCCTTTCCGACTGATTATGGCTGGACACAAGCATGGTGCCGGTTATAAATGCAAGCGGTTTAATTGCATTAAATGAGTTTGCCCTAAAACCGCGCAGCCGTGCCGCAATGCGCATGCGGTTAAGATCAGAGAGCAGCTGGTAAATATATCGGTATGTAAATAGCAAAAGATCAGTAATGAGCCATGGAATACGGATAGCGCGAAGGGCTATGGCCATCTGCGGCAGGGTAGTAGTTCCGAACAGGGCTATTACTAAAATCAATATTGAAAAGAATTTAACTGTAATTACAAGAAGTGCCAGTAAACCCTCAAGGCGCAGCGCAAGGGGCCCCAGCTGCCACAAAATGGTTTGCCCGGACCAAAAAGGTAAAATCAATGCAATTGCAACCAGGAAAAATCCCGGCATGCGCATTCTTTTTATTAAATGCTTTAGTGAAAGACCTGAAAATGAGTAAGTCAGCGCGGCAGCCAGCACCAAAAATGGCAGCAGGCGCAGGTCTCTTATAAAGGCAAAGGTAAAAATCAGCAACATCAGCCCGGGCAATTTCAGCCGCGCCTCCCAGCGGCCCAATATGCTTTGCGCTGCAGTTTTATTAATATATCCTTTGTCAATCATTGACCATCACATTCCAGAAGGGCAGGTTTTACTTTAAGCAAAAAGAGAACAACTATTGCGGTAAAGACCCCCTCTATAATTGCCACTGGCAGATGGGCAATACTTAATGCAATAACCGCATTTCTTTCAGCAGCAGCATCAAGATAGGCGGGTGTGGCAAATATAATCAAAAGTGCGGCCATTAAGGCTCCAAGCACAACAGCAATAAAAGAGGCCCCAAAAGCAAGAAGGGCATGGGTCAGGGGCTTTTTTTGCCCGGATTTCTTGCGTATATAAAAAATATAGTAAGCCAGAATTGCCGGAACTCCCATAATGCATGCATTGATGCCAAGAGTGGTAAGGCCGCCGTGCTGGAACATCACTGCCTGGAGCAGCAAGCCAACAATAATAGCCGGAAAAGAAAACCAGCCCAGCATAACTCCCATAAGTCCGGAAAGAACCAGATGTACACTTACCGGGGGAATAGGTATATGAATTAGCGAAGCGGCAAAAAAAGCAGCAGTAAGTAAGGCTGCCCGGGGTATAATATTGCGCGGATTAATATGCTGCTTTTTAATTTTATACATTGAGAAAGCGGTAATTCCTGCTGCAGCAGCATATCCGCCGATAATTGCGGGTGCTGTTATAATTCCATCAGGCAAATGCATAATCAGGCTCGCCTCCTGGTAAAGAACAGGGCTGTGCCAACAAGCCCCCAGATAACAGCAGCAGCCATAATGATTTTTTGTGCAGTGGTAAAACCTCCTGCTCCAGAAGGGCCAGCGCTGCCTTCGCTTATTTGTATCCTGATAATATCGCCGTGGCCTGCCTGGCGAACCTGCACTTCCCACAAACCGGGTATTTGCGTGTCAGGAACAAAAGAAAACTTCCCGGAGTCATCACAAGTTCCTGTCAGCCATGGTTCAGAAGGGCTGCCGGGCGCAAAAACGGCAACCTGGGCGCCGGACATGGGCTCGCCGTAATCGTAGCGGGCGGTTATTTCCACTGAGGAATTCTGCGTGTATTCAAGAATAACACCATGTGCTGCAAGATCACCTGCAGGAATAATTAATACAATAACAATAGTTGCTATTATAAGCCCGGCAGCTATAAGAAAATGCCATCCTTGCCGATAATTGCTTAACACTTAAAACCTCTTTTATCAATTAATATATTTTGCCAGGCAATGGCCTTCTCCAACATGGCCAAAGTGAAGTAAAATCTTTTCAATCAAGCCAAAAACACCTGGGTCCAATAATTTACTGAGACTGCTCATACTCACCTCAACAGAATCACCTGCAGCTATTTCTGCCAGAGGGGCAAAACCAAGCGCGTCCAGGTTCATAGGATCATCAGCATCCTCTTCATCAGTACCAAAAAGATGGTCAAAATGAAAAGTCATCTCAATTTCAGCGCTTCCCCCGGGATTTAAAATTCCTTTTCTTACATCACCAATATAATCTCCCCCAAGATAAGCAACTTCCTGTTCAAAACCTAAAGAGAAATTTATTATCTCTCCATCTTTTTCGCCTGTGCCCACAATCAGAAGGGCATAACCCTCAGAAGGACCCGAATCAGCACGAGCCATGGTCCAGGAAATAGCATTATAATGACCTGCAGGAACATTATCTGCCTGTCTGACTGGTGCAGGGTCAGCATCAGGACTTGCCAAATCAACAGTGAATTTTCCAGCAAGCTCAACCATTTCCTTATATTCAAAATCCCAACCCTGGCCTGTATCATAAGGCGGGTCTGTCTGGTAAGCCTTTATATCAGCCAGTGTTATATAAGCGTGATCAAAGCTTATATTCCAGCTTTCTTTTGAGCTCATGCCCTCACGCACAAAATCCTCTCCATTGGCAACAAAGGCCAGTGTGCCGGTTTCTGCAATAGCGCCAGATTCTTCAGCTGCAGGCTTTGCATCACTTTTACAACCAAATCCGGATACAAGCAAAACAGTCACCAGCAGTGTTGCAATTGCAAAAACAATTCCATACTTCTTCAATGCAATAATAATTTTTCCCGGCGTGTTTTTATTCAAACTCATTGTATTAACTCCTCAGTATAAAATAATAGATTTTGCTATTAAAACTTATGCTTGCATAGCGCCATGAGCAAAATATAATTAAATTAAATTATTGTTAAATTTGAAATCGTGTTATTAATTATAAAATAGTAACACCAGCATATTCTACACACGCAGCAGTATTTATGCAAGGAAAATTTTTTCAATGAGAATAATAGCAGCCTAAATCCTAATTAAATACCTGGTCAATTCCAAGCTCTGCAGCCCTCTGGTTTAATTGGCTCTCAATGCTCTCAAGCTCATATTTAACAGCGTCATACATTTCATTTGCATCAGCCTGGTATTTTCCGGAAAGAAGGGCATCACCAGTTAAGAAATTCTCATAAAACAGTATTTCAATTTCAAGATAATCTTTAAAAAAACCATGATATGATGAAACTATACCGGGCACATCCATTTCCTTTATTTCGCCAAGCCACTGGCTGTAATTATCCATCATGGAGGAGGCATGCTGTTTTTTTAAATCCATATCTTCCTGCTCAGCATCAAAGCTGTCAATCAAAGGAAAGAGCAGCCCTGAATACTTATTGTAAATAGCGCTAAATTCTGAAATAAAAGTGTTGTAATGCTCAAGATCCCTGTAAAAAAGCTCTAAATCATCCAGGCTCTCTTGGCTATCTGTTATTTCCAAAGTCTGCTTGTTTTCATTGAAAGCCTTTATTTTCCTGTATTCTTCATAGGTGTATTTGGGAACAGCATGGCATCCGGCAAAAAAACTGGCCTGCATTATAATAAGGACTGCCGTTATTAATATGAAAACAGGCAATCTGTAAAAAATATTTTTTATTTTTGTTTTTTTCATAATTAATTCTTACTTTTTGCGGGCATAATTATTATGTTTTATCTTTTTGTATGCCTTGCTGAGCGCATATAATCTATACTGTAAAGGGAAGCGGATATAAAGACAGTCAAAGGTATTGCCAGTATTAGCCCGATACTGCCTGATAATGCCCTGATTATCTCTGAGGCTACCATATCTTTATTGATTATCTCTATAAACGGGATCTTATAAGCCACAAACAATAGTATAAGGGGAAGCGAGCTTCCAACATATACAAGTATTAAAGTATTTGACATTGTGCCGATAATATCCCTGCCAACATTCATGCCTGCCGAAACCAAATCCTTTCTTTTAATTGCAGGATCTGCTTTTGCAATCTCAAACATTGAAGATGAAATAGACATACCGATATCCATAACAGCTCCAAGAGATGCAAGTATAATGCCGGCAAACAAGAGCCCCCTGAAGTTAAAATCAATATTCTGCGGTATATAAAGAAGCATTATTGCTTCATCGCTTGAAAACCCCGTCAGGCTTGCAACGCTGCCAAATATAAGGGCAAAAGCCCCTGCTATTAAAATGCCCAGGGAAGTCCCGGCAATTGCAGCCAGTGATTTCCTGTTTGTGCCGCCAATAACCAAAAGAGTCATCACCGTAATAGCTATTCCAATAACAACAGATATTAAAACAGGGCTAAATCCCCTCAAGATCAGGGGTATAAGTATAAAAAATACTGCCGCAACTGTCGCTGCAAGAGTAATTGCTGCCCTTAAGCCCTTTAAGCGCCCAATTAAAACAAGAATGGCAAAAAACAGAAATACAATTATTATTATATAATTATCCCTTACAAGCTCTGTAACATAAGCGCCGCTAATATCACCTTTCCCGTCAAACTCAAGCTTTACGAAAATACCCTGGCCTTTTTTAATAGTTATATTATATGCGCTTCTTGCATCAGAAGTATTTAAGACCTCTATTATTTCATTTTTAAATGGGCCGCTGGTTATCTTTACTTTTAACACCTGGGTCCTTGTAATAAATCCGCCTTCAAGCTCTTCTTCTGTATCTGAAATAATCTCCAGTACTTTACCCTTATACTGCTCGTCTTTTTCTACTGCTGCAATTCTTTGAGCTTCAATTTTTTCCCACTGCTCAAACGTCTTTTTACCCTGGCCGCTGCAGCCGCCAAGCATTAAAAAAGATATGGCAATAAAAAAAATGAGCAAATAAGGAATCGTTTTTTTGAGGTTTGCTAAAGGCTTCATTATTTTTGAAAAAATCCCAGTATAAAAATTATGTTGTCGCTA
>Ga0194126_10001913_pt1 | contig 34252 bp, 32 predicted proteins | sample TA2KigC150mmetaG_FD_148641 | JGI IMG/M metagenome (GOLD analysis project Ga0194126, IMG submission 148641) | Freshwater microbial communities from Lake Tanganyika, Tanzania - TA2015035 Kigoma Deep Cast 150m | ecosystem: Environmental > Aquatic > Freshwater > Lake | place: Tanzania: Lake... | reverse complement strand
TTCAACCACCATGGTCGAGTAAACCGTCAGGAAGATATCCGAATATGCCATCATGGAGGCTTTTTCGGGCATATCCTCGCCTGCATAATAACGCATATCGCCGCCCAACGATTGAGGCCGGACCACATGGACATTTGGATATACCCTGGACAAAGCGTGGATGCGCTCCGCCTCCTCGGCAAACCTCGTACCGGGATGGAGATGTACGGGATGGAGCCGGATCAGTAGTTGGACAGGCTCGACCAGTAAATCGTTCCCGATCAGCCTGGCCAGCGTCTCCACATTGGCGAAATTCGGTGAGAACGAAACAAAACTACAGGCATAGGATATCAACTTGCGGTTGGGATCGAGATTGTGCTGCTGGAAGTATTCCTCACGAGGTGTTTGCCAGGCGCGACGAAAATAACCATCATAAGAAGGGATACCCCCGATGTGCACCCGCTTCGGCGACCAATCCGCGCCTCGGACCAATTCATCCTTCTGGATCTCGGACCAGCAGGTGACATGGTCCACCCGAGCCCCGGAGAGGCGGTAACTCGATGGATTATCCCAGCCTACGATCGCGGCGGCGGTCTTGATTCCTATTGCATTCGCTTCCCGCAACAAATAGCGGTCTTCCCGCCATCCAGGTGTACTGGCAATGACCAGGTCGGGCTGATAGCGCTCAAAATAGTCATCATAGATCCCGGGTGTGAACCTGAACTGGCTGCGTACTACGATCCATCGCGCCAGGCGCGAATGCCTCATCAGCCAGATCACGAAACGGAGGACCAGAGCTTTGATCCCACCAGTCTTGAAAGTGCCGCTCTCCCCGATCACCGCATCCATCGGACTGGTATTGATCCGGCAGGAACCACCGACACGCCGCAGGAAATGAAGCCAGTATTGAAGCGGTTGGTTCACTTCGCGGAAATATCGTTCACAGGCATCCAGGCGCAGACTTTCCACTACCAGGTCGGGATTACTCTTTCTCAGCGGATCCACGAACCGGTCATTGGTCAGGAGAACGACCTGTACCCCGGCTGCGCGCAGTACAGACCAGATATCGCTCTGCAGGTAGTAGATCAAAGACGAGGCCAGGTCGGCGCTGATGAAGACTGTTTTTTGCTTCATAGCCTATACCGCTTTCCAGACTTTTCCCGGCGCCAGGCGACCCAGCAGGCGCCGGCGGAGCATACCCAATTGACGCTTGAATTTCACTTTCCCTTCTCGTTTCACTTCATGCTGGGTTGGATTCTTTGCAGGACGCGCCAGGGCTGTCAGGTAATAGGGGAGGATGCTCGAACGCGGCCTGCCATGCTGCTCCAACTTCACTATTTTATAACCAGCCCTGGAGATAACCTGTCGCAGGGTATGCGCGCTGAATGAAAACAGGTGAGCCGGTTCGAAACAGTCATGGGCATACAGATTCGGCGCCTCGATCAACAACCAACCATCCGACTCCAGAAGCGATTCGCGTAAATGGGATAAGTAGCCAACCGGGTCTGGCAGGTGTTCGAGCACATGCGCCATGCTGATCAGATCGAAGCCTGTACTTTCATTCCTCTTCAGCGTTTCAAGGGATTCGTAAACCGTCATCCCCTTATGGCTCGCATACTTGCGATAAGCCTCCCCCGGTTCCACGCCGACTGGCTGGCAACCATAGGCTTTGCCAATCTCCTGCAAGAGCAAGCCCGCTGAAGAGCCAATATCGAGGTGACGTGACAGTTCCTGTACATGCGGCTTCACGTAAGTTAGCAGGGAAGCGGCGCGCGCTCGTTGCACGGCCAGATCCTTGGCGGTCGGATCCTCTCCGCCCTGGTAGAGGAGGCGGTATTCGTTCTCGTAGAACGCAGCTGCTTCTTTTTCCGTCATGCGCGGGGATTGAAATACCAGCCCGCAGGAAAGGCAGATGCGGTTCACAACCTTATGGCCTTTGAAATTACGCTGGTCAAAAAGATGGCTGTGTTCACCACCGCAAAGGGGACAGTTCTGCACCAGTTCACTCATTGAGATTGCTCAGCCTTCCGATAAATGACATGATACCCAACCGGAGACGGGTTGTTCTCTTTTACTGCATCCGCCAGATAACCAGCGCCCAGCAGGCGTGACAGGATCCCCTGGTACAAACGCAAACCGGCCAGCATCACAGCCAACATCCTGCGACGAACGGCCGGGTACCTGGATGAAGCCCAGAACCGAACATAGCGCTCACTTTCGCCGAGAAGAAAAACAGGATCGTAATAACCATCCATCCGCTCAATCTGCAGGTTGGCCGCTTCGCCCATTTTTTGCAGGAGGTAATGGGTGTACCGGGCAAAATCATAGGGAGCCTAGTGGATTTTGACCAGGAAGGGTACCGCCGCCAGGATCTTCCCGCCTGGGCGCAGCAAACCGGAAAGGTTCTGGATGAAATCCATCGCATCCGGCAGATGCTCCAGCACGTTCATCAGGAGGATCACATCCAGGCTGCCTAGCGCAAAAGGGTTGACCTTCGTCAGGTCACAAACAACATCCACTTCCGGATACGGATAGATTTCCACGGCCAGGTAACGCTGATCTGTGAATATGCTCGAAAAATCACCACGGCCAGAGCCAACATCGAGAACGATTGCATTCCCGGCGATCCGCTGCGCCTCTCCTGCCAGGAAGCGCGTATTGGCGCAGCGCCAGGGGGTATCCATCCCGGCGCCGCGCAGCCGCTTCTCGGAAGGAGTGATATCCGGTGGAACATCTGAAAAGAGCGAAATTCCACTCTGGAGGGGAATCTCAGCTTGGCAGTACGAGCATACCAGACGGTCCAGCTCGAGCCGATATCTTCCGGAGCAGGTGGGGCAACGCAGGAGTTCCAGCAAAACTGCTTTCATGGTTTCCTGGCTCTCTGATCCAGATCGTTGTATGCCTTGTGGTGCACCGCGGCATTGACCTGCGCCAGTTGCGGTTCGCGCTGGAATAACGCCAGGATCTCCTGCCAGGAAAAGTCATCCCGGCCATTGAAACGATCATAGATGCAATTCAGAAGATCTAGGTCCTCGGGTGTATCGACCGTCCAGCGCATGGCGCCGAGGTCGGGGTCGTGGTTCAAGTACAACACCCGAAAACCGCGCGGCGAAGTATATAAAGATACCGGCCGGTTCGTGTGCGCCGCCTCCACCGGGATGCCTTCATAAAAGAACGGCATGACATGTTCCCTCTGGTGAGGCTTATCGGCTTCGCGCCAGGCCTGTTCGAGGCCAGTGAAGGCGCATACCTCCACATCCAGCCCGATGGGATAGGTGCGATGCCAGGGCGGTGGGAGCCGGTTGGCGGCAAAATCTGCCTTCACCTGATAGAACTCACTCACCGTCAGGTCAATCAACTGCGGGTCTATTAGTGGGCAATCGGCTGTGATGCGGATGATCACCTCGGCACGGGCCAAGCGCGCCGCCTGGTAGTAACGGTCCAGGACGTCGAACTGGCTGCCGCGCCAACAGGCATAGCCGCGACCCTGGCAAAACTCTGCCACTGGGTCATCCGAGGCATCGGCCGTCGTTGCGACGAACACCTCGTCCACCAATCTGGCGCGACGCGTCCGCTCGACCACCCGCTCCAGCATCGGCTTGCCAGCGATCGGCCGCAAAACCTTGCCCGGCAGGCGGGAGGCGGACATCCTGCCCTGGATGATGGCAACGCAACGCAGCGGCTGATCCATAACCTGTCCTACTCACCAATCATGTAATCGTCATACAGATTCGTGTCCAGCCAGATGACGATATCGTAGATACCAAACCCGTTGGCGATCCTGTGAATGGTCGTAACCAGCTGGTCGCGCATCTGGCGGTTCGTGCATTTATCATCCGTCCGGGCTGGGTTGCCTGTCAGGTGGACTGTCATCGACCCGCCTTCGCGGGTCACGCCGGTGACCTGTAGACTGGCAGGCAGCATCGGGTTGGGAAAACCGCCTGGTTCGGAAAAATTGAACCGGAAGAGCGCTGTCAGAGCCGCCGTCACATCCACGATCACATCCCCTGTCTTCAGCGGATACGGCGCGGCTATCACAGGGCGCATGTAGTATGTACACTCTGGCGCTGAAATTGGGGAAATGACATAGAAGGCAATATGTGTGGGCAGGTACTCGGCCTCTTCAACTGCGTTGAGGACGTTGAAGAGCACATCCGTTGGCGTGGCGGTAAAGGTCGACGTTGGCGGGAGGGGTGTCCCTGTTTGGGTGGGCGTGGACGTGGGCGGTGGGGTCTCGGTCGCTGTAGGAACAGCAGCGGTCAACCCGGCGACGAAGGTTCCAACTGCGGCTGTTTGCAACGAAGCGACATCCACGGTCGAAGTTGGCAGTCCACCCGAAGGACTGCCGCACGCCGCCAGGAGCGAGACAAGCATCCCGAGGAGCAGGGTGGTTTTTGTGGGTTTGAAATACATTCGAAGCCTCTCTACGGCGCGCCGGAAAAATCGTTCAGGAGCAGGTCATCAAGCAATTGACCATCGTACCAGACGACGACATCTGTAATGCCGTTCTGTGCCAGGATGTCTTTGAATTGCCAGATGGTCCTGAAGACCTGATCGCGCGCCTGCTTATCAGGGCAGAATAAACTATAGGACCAGGTCATGGGGTAATAGAAATTCCGGTAGAGCGTCCCGGATAGTTCGACATTCAAGGTGATCCCGCTGCGGTGAAAACCGCTGATGGTAAGGTTGGAACGGCCGATCGGGTTGGTAAGCACGCCGCTGCCAGGCGAATGGTCCGCGAAAAGGATGTTCAATGCCGTCCGGATATCCTGCTCATGATTCCCAGTCCGCTCGGCGATTGGGTAGGCGATATATGGCAGCACGTAGTAGGTACAAGCGGTCGTCATCTCGACTGGATAGATCCAGTAGTAAGCAATGTAGGTCTTCATCAACTCGCTTACCGGGATGGACACATTGGTCGCAGTCGGCGTGGCCGTTGGCGTGGATGTGGCGGTGGCGGTCGGGGTAGCGCTGGGCAGGGGGGTCGGCGTATGGGTCGGCGCCGCCAGGGTCAGCGACATGGCAAAGGTCGCCACCGCCTCGGTCTGGACCACAGCCGGGTCGACCGGCGACGGGGTCGGCAGGGGCGCTCCGGCATTCCCGCAGGCGCTCAACAGCATCATCGCTGCCAGCAGGAGGCAGGACATTCTCCAGATAATGTTCCTATTCATTCTTACTAACCAATCTCCGGTTATCCAAGGTCATCTGGTAGGCTCCCAGCAAATGCTGGAAATTGACCTTCCAATCCGCGCGGCTTTCGGCTACCTCTCTGGCAGCCAACCCGAAAGCCCGGCTTTCAGCAGGATTCTCCTTTGCGCGCAGGATCCCGGCTGCCAGCGCATCCAGCGCGCCATCCGGGAAGACCCGGCCATTGACGCCATCCGTCACCCACTCACAGTTGGCGGGAATGTCGGATACCAGCGCCGGCAGGCCGCATGCCATGGCTTCCAGCAATGAGACCGACGAACCGTCGACGTGCGAGGGCGAGATGTACAGGTCGGCCATCCGGTAATAACGGGGGAGATCCTTCTGAGGGATCTGACCGGCGAAGGTGACCCGTTCGGATACGCCGCCGCGCTCCAGAACCTGGCGGATGACCTGGGCCTGCGACCCGCCGCCGAGCAGGATGAGGCGCAGTTCGGCGTCCGCGCGCGCCGCCTGGACGAAGGCGCGCGCCAGCAGGTCCACCCCGTAGCGCGGTTCCCAGGAACGGTTGCAGAGCAGGGTGAACCCGCCGGGAGCAAGGCGCCCGGCCCCGGATGGCGAGAACTGCTCCAGGTCCACGCCCCAGGGGAAAACATCCGTCCGGGCGGCATCCATGCCATAAGCGACCGCCCGGTCGCGGGTGACGCGGGCATCGCTGATGAAGAAATCGGCCCGTTGCAACACAAACCTCGTTGCCCAACGCCACCAGCGGTTCCTTTCCGCGTCTTCCATCAGGTCGAACCCCCACGACATTGCCAGGACGGGATGGTAACCGGAGAGGATGGCGATGAAGGCGCAGGTCTGGAGCGGCCCGGCATGGACCAGGTCCGGCTGGATCGCGCGCGCCAGCCGCCGGAAGTCGCGCACCAGGCCGGGCAGGTCACGCCAGCGGAATGCGTCCCGCCCGCCTGCCCAATGGACGATCTCCACCCCGGCCGGGACGGGCCGGTCCTCCACCTGGCGGCGGACAGCCTCCAAGCGGACGTGGAACACCTGGTTGCCGTTCTCTGCCAGGGAGGACAGGAAGCGGTAATCGTGGGTGCAATAATCGTTCGAAAAATACAAAATGCGGTTCAAAGACACTCCCTTACGAGCCCAACTCCATCCAGCGCAATTCCTTGCCGTATGGCAGGTCCACGAGCGCCTTCGCGCCGAGCACATTCTCGATCTGGTCAGGCTTGATCGCGCCAGGCGTGGCCGGGCGGAGGACATCGATCATGTCGCGGGTGAACCTCTCGCCGGCCTTGATGTCGCGTGCCGCCCGCAGGCAGCGGCGTTGCACCACCGCGGTATCTATCTCATTGTCGGCGATGAATTTATCGGCTGAACCAAGCGCCCGTTCGAGCAGGCGGGTCTCCTCGACCATGCGCGCCCATTTTTCCGGATCCATGGCAAATTTATGGTCGGGGCCTTCGCGGTCGTTACTGTCGGTGAAATGCCGTTCGATGACGCGTGCGCCCAGGGTTACCGCACCCACCACCGGCGCAACCGCATGGGTGTGGTCGGAAAGGCCCAGGATCACATCCGGGAACATGCTGGCGTAGGTTTTGAGCACGTTCAGGTGCAGGTGGTCGTAGTTGTTCGGGCTGGCGGTGTAGTTGGTGTTGCACTGCATCAGCGCCAGTTGTTTGTTGATCTTCAGGATGGCGTGGACTGCCTTCTGCACCTCGCCGATGGTCGAAGCGCCGGTGGCAACGAAGAACGGCTTGCCCTTGCTCGCCATGCGTTCCAGGGCCTCGATCCAATCGATCTCGCCGGAGCCGGCCTTATACACCGGAACATACTGGTCGAGGAAGTCGATCGCGGTGAAATCATAGGGCGACGAGAAATAGTCGATGCCGGCCTCGGCGCACGCCTCCACCAAGGTTCTCGACCACTCGAAGGGGATGGAGGCTGCCCGGTACACTTCCACCACCGATTTCTTCCAGGCAGCCTGGTGGCTGACCTGGCTGTTCATGTGGCTGAAACCGTAGTCCGAGACGATCTTGGGCGCATCGAAGTTCTGGAATTTGGCCGCGTCCGCCCCGGCTTCCTTCGCCAGGCGGATGAGCAGTTTCGCCCGTTCCAGGTCGCCGTCATGGTTGGCGGCGATGTCGGCGATGAAATAGGTCGGGTGGTTGGGGCCGATCAGGCGCTTGCCGATCTTTATTTCCATTGAATCCTCGTTTTCTGTGCCTGCCTGTCTCGCATTGGCGTCATACCTGTTGATAACTCCGCATTTTCTGTGGATAACCCTGCGTGGCCTGTGTATAAAACTGTTCGATCCCGGTGGAAACCCCGGGGATTTCCCTCCCCAGGGCTGTGGATAACTTGTGGACAGAAAGGCGCAGGTTGGGAGAGCGCCGGGCGGTAAGTTCTGAATCCTGGATGGAAGCCGGGACGACCAGCCCCGGGTCGAAGCCGAACCGGCGGGCGATCCGCAGCCCGAAATCGTACTTCGTCAACGCTTCGGACCCGACGGCATGGTACAGTCCCGAAAGGCTTTTTTCCAGCATCCGCACCAGGGTGTCGGCCAGGTCGCCGACGAATATCGGGCAGAACCAGATGTCGGTGAAGCCGGGGGCAGGCCGGGACGACGAAAGGTTGTTATAGAAGTATTCCGAAAGACTGCGTTTGCCGGAAAGGCTCCAGCCGAAGAAATTGACGCGCGCCACGACGGCCTCAGGATAAGCCGAAAGGACATTCCGTTCGCCCTGGAGTTTTGTGGCGGAATAGACTCCCGGTGGGTTGGGAACGTCGTCTTCGGTATAGATCCCTTCCCGGGCGCCATCGAAGACCGAATCGGTGGAGATGTGCACCAAACCGATGGAGCGTCCGGCGCAGGCTGCAGCCAGTTCGCCGGGCAGGTCGGCGTTGAGAAGGCGCGCCGTCCCCGGGTCGGCTTCGCAGGCTTCGAGGTTTGCCAGCGCGGCAGTGTGGATGACGGCCGCGGGGCGCACCGCTTCCAGCAAACGGGGACAGGCGTCCGGTCCTAGCAGGTCGGCCTGGATCAGTTCGAAGGGTGTCCCGCTCAACCGGCTGCGGTCCACGCCGACGATGGTATGCTGCCCGCCCGCCATCAACAGCGAGAGGTTGAGTCCCAGCAGGCCGCTTGCCCCGGTTACGAGGATGCGCATTCAACCCGCCAGTTTCCCGGCCAGGAGGTCGGCTTCGAAGGGGGCAATGAATTCTTTGATGCCCGCCACATCCAGCCAGGAGGCGTTATTGTCGCTGGAATAATGGTATCCATCCGGCAGGGGCTTGCCTTTGTCCTTCCAAGAATAACCGAACCAGGAGGCTTCCGCCGGCTGGACGACGAACAAGTCCTTCAATTCGATGGCGCTGCGGGCCTCGTCTTCCGAAATGAGCGCCTCGTGCAGTTTCTCTCCGGGACGGATGCCAATGATCTCGACCCTGGCTTCGGGGGCGATGGCGTGCGCCAGGTCGATGACCTTGGTGCTGGGGATCTTGGGGACGAAGACTTCGCCGCCTTCCATCTGCCCAATGCAGTTGATGACGAAGTGGACGCCCTGTTCGAGTGAGAGCCAGAAGCGGGTCATGCGCTCGTCGGTGACGGTCACCTTGCCGCTGGCGCGCTGTTTCAGGAACAAGGGGACGACCGAGCCGCGCGACCCGACCACATTGCCGTAGCGAACACAGGAATAGCGGGTGGACGTGCCGGCGGCGTAAGCGTTGCTCTGCACCACCAGTTTTTCCGCCGCCAGTTTGGTGGCGCCGTAGAGGTTGACCGGGTTGACAGCCTTGTCGGTGCTGAGCGCCAGCACTTTCTTGACGCCCGCGTCCAGGGCGCCTTCGACCACGTTGGAGGTGCCCATGATGTTGGTCTTGATGGCTTCCATCGGGTTGTATTCACAGGCCGGGACCTGCTTGAGGGCTGCGGCATGGACGACGATATCCACCCCGTGCATGGCGCGTACCAGCCGTTCCCGGTCGCGCACGTCGCCGATGAAATAACGCAGGGAGGGATGTTCGTAGCCGGCGACCCGCATCTCATGTTGTTTGAGTTCGTCGCGGCTGAAGATGATGATCTTACGCGGCTGGTATTCTTCCAGCAGGATGCGGGTCAGTTTCTTGCCGAACGAACCGGTGCCCCCGGTGACGAGCACAACTTGGTTTTTCCAGTTCATGGTCTCTCCATCATGGTTTGCGAATGACGATCAATGGATACTGCCCGATCCGTCCCAGGGAGTGGGGGAAGATGTCTTCCAACCGGTATACCAGCCACAGCCACAGGCGCCCGCCCAGCCAGGGATGGATCAGGGCGCGCAGGAAACGGACGCTCAGGCTGCGCCACGAGCGGATCTCGACCGGGATGCCGGCCATGCCCAGTTCCTGCAGCAAGGTGCGGGCATCGTAGTGTTCGGCATACGTGCCGGTCGGCGTGGTCGGTCTGGCCTCTTCTTTTTCCTGCCCTTGCGGCGCGGGATGGCGGGAGAGGCGGTAGCGCACCCGTCCGGCGTAGTAACGGGTCATTTCAGCAAGCCGCACCAGCCAGAAAGTATACTTGATCAATGGCGGGTTTTTCCAGGCATTGACCACCGCCATGCTCCGGCCAGCCTTCAGGGACCGGTACAACTGCCGGTAAGCCAGAATCTGGCTTTCATAAGGCAGGTGGTGGATGGCATGCAGCGAGACGATCCCGTCGAAAACGTCGGCCTTGAACGGCAGGTTGGCGATATCCGCCACCACGTACAGGCCGCGTCCGCCCAGCCGGCGGCGGGCCTCCCGCATGGCCTGGATGGAAATATCGGCGCAGACCCGGTAGCGGTATTCCTCCGAGTAGGTCAAGTATTCCGGATACTGGATCGGGCCTGAACCGGCGTCCAGCAGGTAGTCGCCGCGCCGGGTCAGGAACCGGTTGACGCGCAGGTGGCAGCGGTGGGTGTATTCGCGCGAAACAGGCCGCAGGTCCTCGTAACGGGCATTCTGGTAAACCCCTTCGCTGACTTGCTGCCAGCCAATCTGATCGTAAAAAGCGCGCACCTGCTGCTGGGTATCTGTCATTGATGATAATCCGTCCATTCGATGGGATCGCCGGTCAACTGGTGGAGGGTGGCTTCGAAGAGGGCACGGCCTTCCTCGCCCAGGACGCGTCCGACCGGCCACTGCGGGTAATCCTTCCAGAAACTGATCAGCCGCCAGGGGAAGGGACGCGGGAACTGGAAGAAGAACCGGTAGGCGTAATTCCAGGCCAGGTCCACCTGGGACTGCGACAGGCGGTGGGAGGCGGGGGCGGCCAGGATACCTTCCAGCAGGGAATGGTACTCGTCCCAGGTCTGCGGGTCGAGCGTGAAGCCGCGCTGGCGGTAATGGGTCTCGCCGCTGACGATGACCGGGATGCCGGCCATTGCCATCTCCAGGCCAGTGGTGGTCGTATAGACCAATCCCAGGCTGGTCACTTCCATCAGGTCGTAGGTGTTCAATTCTTCGAGCGGTTTGATGAGGCGGATGTTCTCCGGCAGTTCCGGCAGGGCTTTCTGTGCCACTTCCAGCATGGACTGGCCTCGCAGGTAACACTCGCCGGGATGGATGCGGACGATGAGTTGGACGTCACGGCGACCGGCAAAATATTGCAGGGAGCGGGTCAGCCACTCGGACATGCTGGCGGCGAAGATATTGCGGCTGAGGGTCAGGCTGTCGCCCAGGACGTTGGTGGCAAGCAGCGCCACCGGACGGCCGTCCAGTCCGAGGGCGGCGCGTAGTTTGTCTGCGCCCTGGGTGGGGGCATTCTGCCACAGCCGGTCGGACCTGCCAAAACTGCGCGCATCCTTGCGCGCTTTTTCGAGTCTGTGGATGCGCTGGTGTTGGTCCGCCGTGAGGGGTGTGGCGCCACCCGCCTGCCAGAGCGGATCGGTGTTCTGGCGCATGATCTCGTCGTCCTGGGCGATCCAGATCTGGCCGGGCTGGTCGTTGAATTCATAGGTAACGACCGGCAATTCCAGGTAACGCGCCACGCGGTAGACGATGCCCAGTTCCAGGATGGTGCCGTTGGGGATGACAACCACCTCCGGCCGGTGCGTCCGCAGCCAGCCCAGGGCGGCGCGCGCCGCCAGGGTGTTGCGCTCCAGCCGCATGGCGTGCAACTCGCTGCCCAGGTCCACCTCTTCGGACTGGAGGGTGTACTGGCAATCCAGTAGGCTCACCTGGCGCACTGCCAGTTCCAGTTCTTCCGGCAGGCCGGGAGCCTGGCGCACATCCAGCATGGAGATTGGCCGGATCAGGCCGGCGACGGGGGACAGCATCTCGCGGCTGTAGAGGTTCTGGCGGCGGCGGTCGAAGGCGCTGATGGGCCGCTTGAAATTCGAATATGGTAGGTACATCAGGGTGACCTGGTCGCCCAGGCCGGCCAGCGCCAGGCTCATCATGGTTGTTTGCTCCACCCAGTAGTGCAGAGTGGAAAAAACAAAAACCTGCCGGCCGCGCCGGGCGGAGCGGGCCATCGGCTCGACCTGGGCGCAGGCAGGCGGCAGTTCCCGCCGCAGGCGCTCCAGGTTGTAATGACCCTGGAACGGCCGGTTGCGCTGGCGCAGCAGCCAGTACATCTCCACTGTAAAGGGCAGTTCACCCAGCAGTCCCTTGACGATCTCGCGCCTGGAGCTCATGGTTTCAAAGCCTCGATCTGCCATTCCAGCCGCGGGCGGATGGCGCCCGGGCGCGGCTCGGACCACTGCATACCCGGCGCGCCGGTGATGTCGACATTGAATTCCAGCGCCTGCTCGTCCATGAAATAACGCCGTACATTGTAGGAACTGGCGTTGACCGCCAGCGTATACCGTCCCTGGTTGAGAATGTCGGCCGGGAGCAGGCAGCGGCTGAGGTAACGCCCGGCAGGTCGGTTGGTATGACGCTCGAACATGGCCGTCTCGTCCAGGTCGAAGGATGTCAGGACGGCTTCGCCGCGCGCCGTGAAGAGGTAGAAACCGACCCGCAGCCCGGTCAATGGGGCGGAAAGGATATATTCCATCTCGACGACGAACGGTTCGGTGGACCGGACGGTATCGACGATGCCGCCGCGCCGGTCGCGCAGGCGCAGGGCCACCGGCTGGAACGGCGCCGCCTCGGGCGGGATCTCGGACGACTCCCAGATGCGCTCGCCGGCGCGGTCGTGCCCGGCGGAGAGGTAATGGTCCACAGCCTGTGGCGAGGGGGCGCGCAGCGCCAGCCGGCCTTTTTCCAGCACGATCGATTCCTGGGTCAGGCGCAGGATGGCCGACATGTTATGGCTGACGAAGAGCACCGTGCGTCCCTGCTGGGCTACATCGCTCATCTTGCCCAGGCACTTGCGCTGGAACTCGGCATCGCCCACTGCCAGCACCTCGTCCACCACCAGGATCTCCGGCTCGAGGTGGGCGGCCACCGCGAACGCCAGGCGCAGGTACATGCCGGAGGAATATCGTTTGACGGGTGTATCGATGAACTGTTCCACTTCCGAAAAAGCCACGATCTCATCGAACTTGCGCTCGATCTCGGTCCGTTTCATGCCCAGGATGGCGCCATTCAGGTAGATGTTCTCCCGCCCGGTCAACTCCGGGTGGAAACCTGTGCCGACTTCCAGCAGGGAACCCACCCGGCCGCGGATGCGTACATTCCCGGTCGTAGGCTCGGTGATGCGGGAAAGGATCTTGAGCAGGGTGCTCTTGCCGGCCCCGTTGCGCCCGATGACGCCCAGCACCTGCCCGTGCCGGACTTCGAATGATACATCGCGCAGCGCCCATACTTCATCCAACGGCTGCGCCAGTGTGCCCCTGCCCCGCAGCGGGGTGACAAGGCGCGTGCCCAGGTATACCAACTGGTCGCGCAGGGTATCCCGGCGCTGGGACAGGGCGCCGATGCGGTATCTTTTTCCCAGGTTCTCGACCCGGATCGCCACATCACTCATGCCGCATCATCCTATACAATGTCCGCAAAGGTGCGTTCCATGCGGCGGAAGAAGAACAACCCGGTCGCCAGCAGCAGTACCACCACCGCCGAAGAGACAGCCAGGCTGGCATCCGGGGCCTGGGCGCCAAGCAGCGCCCAGCGGAAACCCTGGATGACCCCCACCATCGGGTTGAGGGCGTAGATGACTTGCCAGTTCCCTTCCGGGATGAGGCTCGAGGAATACACGACCGGCGAAGCGTACATCCAGACGGTGGTCAGGAAGGGGATCATGTGCTGGACATCGCGGTACTGGACGTTGAGCGCCGAGAGCCACAGTCCCGCCGCCAGGGCGGTCGCTAGCGCCAGGAGGATGAGCAGCGGCAGCCACAGCATGTTCCAGGAGAGAGGCAGGTGGTAGTAAGCCATCAAGCCGAGCAGCACCAGGAAGGCGATGGCAAAGTCCACCAGGCCGGAGACCACCGCCGAGACCGGGATGACCAGGCGCGGGAAGTAGATCTTGGTGATCAGGTTGGCGTTCCCCACCAGGCTGATGCCCGATTTCTGGAGCGCATTGGCAAACAGGTGCCAGGGCAGGAGCGCCACATAACTGAAGACCGGGTAGGGGATGTCGCCGTCGGTCGGCAACCGGGCAAGTTCGCCGAAGATCACGCTGAATACCACCATCGTCATCACCGGCTGGATGACCGCCCAGGCCACGCCCAACGCGGCCTGTTTATAGCGCACTTTCACGTCGCGCCAGATGAGGAAGTAGATCAACTCGCGGTATTTCCACAGGTCGCGCAGGTGGAGCGCCACCCAGCCGCGTGAAGGGCGGATATCGGTAACGGACAACTCTGCCTTTTGGACGGTGGATTCGGATACCATCTATTCCTTCCGCTTCTCCCGGTACCAGTCGATGGTGCGGCGCAGGCCGTCCTCGAAGGAAGTTTCGGCGCGGAAACCGAAGAACTGCGCTGCCCGGCTCACGTCCAGGCCGCGGCGTGGTTGCCCGTTGGGCTTGTCCGTGTCCCAGACCAGCCTGCCTTCGAACCCGGTCAGGCGGGCGATCATTTCCGCCAGGTCCTTGATGGAGATCTCGCGGCCCGAGCCGAGGTTGACCGGTTCCGGGCCGTCGTATTTCTCGCTGGCCTGGAGAATGCCCTCGGCTGCATCCTCCACGTAGATGAATTCGCGGGTCGGGGAGCCGTCGCCCCAGACGACCACCTCCCGGTCGCCTCGTTCCTGCGCTTCCAGGCACTTGCGGATGAGGGCCGGGATGACATGTGACGATTGCAGGTCGAAGTTATCACGCGGCCCATACATGTTGACCGGCAGCAGGTAGATGGCGTTGAAGCCATACTGCTGGCGGTAGGACTGGGATTGCACCAGCAGCATTTTCTTGGCGAGGCCGTAAGGCGCGTTGGTCTCTTCGGGATAGCCGATCCACAAATCATCTTCCTTGAAGGGCACCGGGGTGAACTTGGGATAAGCGCAAACCGTGCCGATGGCGACGAATTTTCCGATCCCTCGCTGCCAGGCCTGGTGCATCAATTCGACGCCCATCATCAGGTTGTCGTAGAAGAACTCCGCCGGGTGTTCGCGGTTGGCGCCTATCCCGCCCACGTGCGCCGCCAGGTGGAGGATTATCAACTGCGCCGGGTCGTAAATGGAGGCGCTGACGGGCTGGAAACCAGACGGGCGCAAATGGGACGGGCGCCGGTCGACGGGCAGCGCAGCGTCATCCAGCAGGCGGCGGATGTCGTCCCGGTCCACCAGGTTGTAGTACTCGATGCGCGGGATGAGGATGTCCCGCGCGCCGCGCCCGATGAGTTTTTCGGTCACGAACGATCCGAGGAAACCGGCCCCGCCGGTCACCAGGATCCTTTTGTCATTCCAGAAGTTTTTGGCCATGGTGTTCCTTTCCGGGTTACTGGACGATAAAGTGCGCGTTGCGATAACGTTCATCCTGCGGATTGCGGATCAGGCCGGTCTGGAGCGCATGGAGCACTTCGCGCACGCCATCATCCACACCCAGGCGCGCCTGGAAACCAAGTCCCGCCCGGACCTTTTCGAACGAAGCCCTGATATCGCGCATATCGCCGCCGAAGGTCAGGTCTTTATACTGGATATTGGTCTCGGGCAGGCGTTTGATGACCAGGGCCACGATCTCGTCCTTTGTATAGTTGCCATCATCGGTCCCCAAGTTGTAGACCTGGCAGGCGACCTGCCGGCGCGGCGCTTCGAGGCCGAGTCGCAAGCCGCGCACCACATCCTGCACATGGACGAACGAACGCGAATAGCCACGCTGGTAAATGAGAAGTTCACGCCGGGTATAGGCCTCCAGTACGAACTGGTTGACGATCAGGTCGAAACGGGTGCGGGGGGATATGCCATAGAGGGTTGCCAGGCGGAAGATGAGCGGCGTGCAACCGGCGCTTTTCTGCGCCAGGAGATACTCTTCGGCTGCGATTTTGGTCTCAGCATAGAGCGACTGGGGAGTGAGCGCCGATTCCTCGGTCACTGTCTCACCGGCGTTGGATAGTCCATAGTTGGAATAGGTGGAGGTGAAGACGAAACGCTCCGCCCCGATGGCTTCCGCCTGCTCGAAGACGCGCTGGACAGTCTCGACATTGTAGCGCCAGGCTGCCTGGCGTCCCACCGCCTGGCAGGCTGGGAATCCGACGATGGCAGCCAGGTGTACGATGGCCTGTGGTTTCGGCCAGTCGCGGCGCAGGCTGTCGCGCAGGGTGCGGGGTTCGGAAACGCTGACCCTGGCGAAGTGGAAATTGGGATGGGACAGGAAGGAGAGGAGGGATTCGCCGCCGAACAGCAGGCTGTCCAGGACGGTGACGCGCGCGCCGGCACGCAATAAATCCGCCGTCAGCATGGAACCGATATATCCGGCTCCGCCAGTGACCAGGATGTGGGCTTGTTCGGTCATGATTCACCATCCAGCGAAAGCAGGACGCGCGACCCCTGGACCGTCAGGCTGGGCCCCGGACCATCGGCAACCACCGCAATCCCTTGTTCCAGGCAGGTCAGGCGGCAGATATCAGCCACATCCCCCTCTCCCACCAACCTCACGCAATCGAAACCGGACTGGCGGAGGCGCCCCAGGCATTCGATCACCCGCCGCCGGGTATTCCGGTAGAGTAGGAATTGTTGTTCGAGGTAATCCACCGTCAAGCGGGCGCGCAAGGCAATCCCTTCGGGGGTGATGATATAGCGCAGTTTCTTGCGCTCGGCGCGTTTGATCTTGACATAACCCTTTTCGATCAACCGCTTGAGGTGCCAGTTGACGGTCCCCACCGCCACGCCCATTTGCGTTGCCAGGCTGGCCTGGGTCACATCCGGGTCGTGTTCGATGGTCTCGAGAAGGGTCAGTTCGCGTTCGGTTTCGAGGGAGGCGTTCATGGTCTAAAATTCAATTGCTGAATTATAATCCCGCACGAATTGGAGTCAAGAGGCAAAACACCCGGAACGGGTCTTCAGGATCCGCCATCCTGACCATGCCGGGCAGGTTGGCTTATAATTGCCCAATGAGCGTCATCGCCACTTCCGTCGACACCTCCCCGACCCAACTCCGCCCGGTCAATATCCTGCGCGACCTGCCCGGGATTGCCAGCCTGGTCGAATCCTGTTTCCAGGATACGCTGGATATGGAAGGCCAGCGTTATATCCAGCAGATGCGGCGCGCCGGGCATGACCATGGTTTCCTGCGCTGGGCAGCCCATGCCGCCGACACGGTCTCCATGCCGCTGACGGGCTTCGTCTGGGAGGAGGGCGGCGAGATCGCCGGGAACGCCAGCCTGATCCCCTTCCACCACCAGGGACGAAAAATCTACCTGATCGCCAATGTTGCCGTCCGGCCGGACCTGCGGCGAAAGGGGATTGGGCGCGCCCTGACCGTGGCCGCCATCCGCCATGCCCGCAGCCACAATGGCGCAGAGACATGGCTGCACGTGAGGGATGACAACCCTGGCGCCGCCCACTTGTACCACCTGCTTGGATTCCGCGAACGCGCCCGCCGGACCTCCTGGCGCGGGGTCCCGGACCGCACCGCCCCCAACCCGCAGACCGGGATCCAGGTCCTCCAGCGCCATAACCGGGACTGGCCGGCCCACCAGGCGTGGCTGGAAAGACTCTATCCGAAACATCTTTCATGGTATTATCCGTTCCCCTGGCAGTCTGTCCGACCCGGGATAGGCCCCGCCCTGTACCGTCTCTTCATGGACTATGAAACCCGCCAGTGGGGCGCCTACAACAACGGGCTTTTCCAGGCGGCGCTGGTCTGGCAGCCGGCCTCCAGCCGCAATGACCGGCTCTGGCTCGCAGCCCAGCCAGGCCAGTCCGAAGCGCTGACCGCCATGCTCCTCCATGCCCGCCGGGCGCTGGCCGGCAGTATCTCCCTTTCCCTGGAGTTCCCGGCCGGCGAATCTGTGGAAACCCTTGCAAGCGCCGGCTTCACCTCCCGGCGCACCCTGATCTGGATGCAACTGGATGCATCGAAAGGACCCAATCTTCCGTAAATAGAGTTGGAGGTAAACATGACCAAATTCGTCATCCGTTGGGGCATCAACGCCGCCGCGTTGTACGCGGCCATCGCCATCCTGCCCGGCCTCGATTTCCGGGGCGAATGGGTGGGGATCGTCTTCCTGGCGCTCATCTTTGGCTTTGTCAACGCCCTGCTGCGCCCATTGCTCAAATTGCTCACCTGCCCCCTGATCGTCCTAACCCTCGGCCTGTTCACCCTGGTAATCAACACCTTCCTGTTCTGGTTGACCGGCGAGATCGGCCAGGGTGTCGGCTTGAACCTGGTGATTTCAGAACCAGTCTTCTGGAATGCATTCCTGGGCGCCCTGATCGTCAGTATCATCAGCATCATCCTGAGCCTGATCCTGAAGGATGAACTGAAAGGCCGCAAGAAAAAGAAGTAACCGGGCTGGAATTCCAGTTGCCCCAGCCAGTGAATCAACGAGACCGCCGGACGGCGGTCTCGTTTCTCATCCACCCGGGATTCATTGCATCAGGAGGCCTGCAGGTCGTTGAACGAAGGCAACCCTCCGGCGGCCGTTGCCGTCCGCGCTGCCCGAAGAATGGCCTGCGCCACGGCTTCCGCTGCATAGGCCCCGACGGTGGAAATATCGGCCTGCCTTTGCCCGGTTGCCAGGGCGAACAATGTATCGCCATCCACCATCGTATGCGCCGGGCGGACGGTGCGCGCCAGCCCATCATGCGCCATCTGGGCCACCTTGGTCGCCCCGCCCTTCGTCAACCTGGCGTTGGTTACCACCACGCCGATGACAGTGTTCCGGCTGGAGACCAGCCTCATCACCGTCCGCCCGGCAGGCTTGCGCAGGGTTGCCAGCGTATCGGCAAACGGTCCGGGTTGGCCCAGGCGAAAAGGGCCGATGTGGGTCGAACGCGCCCCGGCCAGGATAGCGCCGGTCTGCGGGTCGACCACATCGCCGAAGGCGTTGACCGCCACCAGGGCGCCCACCAACACGCCACCGCCCGCGTCCAGGCAGGCCGAGCCGAGACCTGATTTCATGGCCTGTTTCATGCCGAAGATCTTGCCGACGCTGGCGCCCATCCCGGCCCCGATGTTGCCTTCCATTGGGGCGTCTGCACTGGCGTGGACACAAGCCTGGTAGCCCATTTCATCATCCGGGCGGCGGTCGGCGCGCCCGATTGCCAGGTCGTAGAGGATTGCAGCCGGGACAATCGGGACACGCGCCGCCCCGGTGTTGAATCCCACCTTTCTCCCTTCCAGGTAACGCATCACGCCAGCCGCGGCGTCCAGGCCGAAAGCCGACCCACCGGCCAGGAGGACTGCGTGGACTTTCCCGACTGCGTTGATGGGACTGAGCAGGTCGGTCTCGCGCGTCCCCGGCGCGCCGCCGCGCTGGTCGACGCCGGCGGAAGCGCCCTTCTCGCACAGGACGACCGTACAACCGGTCAGCGCCTCTTCATCCTGGGCATGGCCGACCCGGATACCGGGGATGTCGGTGATGCTGTTGAAACGGCTCACAGGCTGCGGACCAGGGTCAGGAACTCATCCCACTCTTCCTGGAAGAAGTGCAGGGTGACATTGTTCAACTCGATATGGTAGGTGGTTTCACCGTCGGGTTCCTCCGCCTTCCAGGCCAGGTAATTCTCGGTCTCGGTAATGGTGTCGGTCTTGGGTTCCGGGGGTTGCTTGGTCTTGGGTTCCGGGGGTTGCTTGGTCATGGCTGCCTCCTCAGGTCAGGGGTTTGAATCCATTATACGGATATTTGACCGTTTCCATCCTTAAAACCTACCCCTGTCCCCTCTTCCGGATGCGGTGCAGCGCCCGGCCCCAGAGCCCTTTCAAGCGGCGCCACCAACGCGGCGCGGATGGCGCCTGCGATTCGTCGTCCGTCTTCGACCAGGGATCGAGATCGAACATCTTGCGCAGGATGTACTGCCCGACCAGTTTGATCGTCGCCAGCAGCGGCGCGGCAATGATGACTCCCAACACACCCAACAGGCTGGCGGCAATAAGGGCCGCGATCAGCACAAATGCCGGGTGGACTTTCAGGGTATGCGCCATGACCCGCGGGATGACGAAGTTATTGAACACCTGATCGATCAATAACGCAATCACCACCACCAGCGCTGTATAACCCAGCGCGCTCATATCGAAAAGTTTGTCTGTCTGGAAAAAGGTCACCAGGCCGAGCGCCACCCAGGTGATGGCCGGGCCGACATAGGGCAGGAAATTCGCAAAACCGGCCAGCAGGGCAATGCCGATCGCATAGCGCACGCCCAGGATAGGCAGTACGATTGAATAGACGATGAAGGTCGCCAGGAAGATCAGGATCTGACCGCGCAGGAACGCGTTCCAGATGCGGCTGAGTTCGCTGCCCAGGCGTTTGATATCCTCGTTGTACCCCGGGATCTCGACCAGGATGATGCGGTCCCGCAACCCCCCGCTCTCGGCCAGGAAGAAATACGAAACGACCAGGATGAAAAATATCCAGCCGAGGGTGGTGGCGGCGCTGGTTGCCAGCGTTCCCACCAGGCCGCCGAGTTTCCCAAGCGCCGGTTGTACCACCGACAACACCTGCTGCGCCAGTGGATCGAGGTCCATTTTGCCCAGGTCAAAATGGAACGGTCCCAGGCTGAACTGCTGGGTGGACAGGTTCTCGATGAAAGCGGGCAATTCCTCGATATACTGCGGGACCACTTCGATCAGGCTCTGGATCTGCTGCACCAGTCCCACGCCACCGGCCGTCAACAGGCCAAGGATGATCACCAGCAGCAACAGGTAGATGATGTTCACTGCCCCCCGCCAGGAGAGCCGTGTCCTGCGACTGATAAAACTCGCCAGCGGATGCATCAGGTAGGCCAGGATGAATGCCATCATGACCGGGACGATGATCCCATGGAAGCGCACCAGCAGCGCGCCGATGATGACCACTATTGTTGAAGCGACCACCAGCTTGGTCGTGCTGGTCCAGCGGGGTGAAAGATTCGATCTCGCGTTCATATCCGTCTCCAATGTCATCTACGTGCTCCCGGTATTCTTTGTTGCCGGTTCCGGGCTGGCAACTTGATTTTACAACAGTATAATAACGCCCATGCGCCAATTCGCGATACTTTTTTTGGTCCTCCTGGTTGCCTGCCGGCCCAGCGGTCAGGGTTTCGAGGTCCATACCCACCCGGACGGCGCCTTGTATACCGGCGACCGGGTCAGTTTCGAAGTGCTGCCTCCCGCCGGTTTCGAGACCGGCGGCCAGACGGTGCGGATTTCTGTGGATGAAATCGAACTCGGGCGGCAGGAATTCGCTCCATTTGGGGTCGGCCAGCGGATGCAGGCGACCTTTCTCTGGAGTTGGGATACGCGCGACCTGCCGCCCGGCGACTACGCCCTGACCTTCAGCGTCGCACCAGACGGGCCGACCTGGAGCGAGGAACTGCGGCTTCGCCCATCGGACAGCCTCCCGCCCCCAGGTCCGGAAGCCCGCTGGGAAATGGCCGAGAGCGATTGCTGTCTCGTCTATTTCATCACAGGCACAGACGCCGAACGCGACCTACCGTTCCTGCTGCAAATGGTGGACGAACAGGCGGCGGCAGTGGAGGCGCAGATGGGCAGCAACCTGGAAAGTGTCATCGAGGTCTCCTTCCTGTCGCGCACCCTCGGCCATGGTGGATTCGCCGGGGACGGTATCTACGTCTCCTACCTGGATGAAAACTATGCCGGTGGGTTGCCTTCCCAGATCATCCGGCATGAAATGGTCCACGACCTGGATTCCAGCCTGGGCGGCTCGTATCGCCCGTCCATCCTGGTGGAGGGACTGGCCGTCCACCTCAGCGGCGGCCACTACAAACCGGAACCGCTCCTGGAACGCGCCGCCGCCCTGCTGGAACTGGGCTGGTTCATCCCGCTCGCCACCCTGGCGGATGATTTCTATTTCCAACAGCACGAGGTCGGCTACCTGGAGGCCGGGGCGCTGGTCTGCCACCTGGTAGAGGTCTACGGCTGGGAATCATTCGAGACATTCTACCGCAGCATCGAGCCGCCGGGGGACCAGGCGGTGTCGCAGGCGCTGGACCGAGCCTTGCAGGCCCATTTTGGCGTCTCATTGGCCGGCCTGGAGCAGGATTTCGTTGCCCGATTGGAACAGCACGCCGCCAGCGAAGGCGCGGTCACCGACCTGCGCCTGACCGTTGTGCTCTACGACACCATCCGCCGTTACCAGCAGGCGTTCGACCCTTCGGCCCATTTCCTCACCGCCTGGCTGGCGGATGGCAATGCCATGCGACAGGAACAGATCGTAGCCGATTACCTGCGCCACCCGGAGCGCTTGTCCAACCGGGCCATCGAGTCCCTCCTCCTGGAAGCCCACCAGGCCTTGCTGGTGGGGGATTACGCCCGCCTGGCGCGCATCCTGGATTGGACCAACCTCCTGTTGGATATACTTACATGAACAAAGCAGCCCGGCTCTGAGGAGTCGGGCTGGGAGCAGGTTCGAGCACGCCTTAGCAGGCGCCGGGGAAAAGGAATGGGAGGAGGGTGCAATACAGGTTCAGGAAGTCCACCAACCAGAAGAGCACACCGCAGAGACAGAGCAGCAGGAAAATGACCAGGCCGATCGCCAGCAGGGGGCTGCGTTTCTTGCGGGGCTGCTCGACCGGCACCGGCCCGGCGGGAACCTGGCCGGAATATGCCGGGGGCGGTGGCGGTGGCGGTTGTGCGGCGGCAGCCTTCGGCGCCCGGGCTGATACCGCCTTCGGAGATGAGACCATGGTGGCGTTCGGGTCCGTGACCGCCTCGTAGTTCATGGTGATATTCTCGCCAAGCGAGATCAGGTCGCCCGGACGCAACGCGTGGCGGGCAACGATCCGCTGGCCGTTGATGAATGTCCCATTGGTCGAACCCAGGTCTTCGATGGCATAACCCTGGTCGAGACGGGTCAATTTGGCGTGTTTTCGCGAGACTTCCGCATCGTTTATGGAGATGAAGTTCGCGGTATCACGGCCGATGACAGCCTCGTTGACCTCCAACGGGTAGGTCCTTCCGGCATTAGGCCCGGAACGCATTACGATTTGATATTGAGCAGTCATGGTTCCTCCTATGGGATTCCAGTTGGATATAGTGTACAGAATTCACGGGTAAATGTCAAATCACACTTTATAGCCATTGCGCAACCCAGGCATCCCTGTTGGTTCAACCCAGGAACACCCGCCGATACAGATCGGATTCCAGCACGTGCTGCGGGTCGCAGCGCTTTTTCAAGGCCATGAAACGGGCAATTGCATCCTGCCCGAGGAATCGACGGGCGGATTGCGGGTTGGTTTCGCTGTTCTTGGCAAAATAGAAACGCCCACCGGCTTGCAGGACGATCTCATCGAACTCCTGCAAGATACGGGCCAAGCGGGGCCGGTTGCCCGAGGTTACTTTGAAATCCAACGCCAGCGAAAACCCGTCGACGCCATGGCTGAGCAGGAATTCATCCGGGCGGTGGCGCTTGGTCACGCCCAGGTAGGATGGCAGGCCGCGCCGGTGGGAGAGATCCAGTAGGGCGCGCCAGGCGTCTGCGGCGGTTGCGAGCGGGAGGAAACTCTGGTACTGGACCAGGCCGCCCGGGCCGTAGGCCAGTTCCCAGTCCGGGACGTAATCGAGCAGGAAGTGGAATGAGGCATGTGACTGGCGGTAGCGTCCCCGGCGCAGGCTGAGCAGGTACTTGGTAGTATTGACCCCCCAGGTCCCCGGGTTGTTCATGAATGGTTTCATGAAATGGTGGATCAGGGATTTCGGGAAAATGCCGAACATGGTCGCCGGCAGGGTCTGGTATGCGACCTGCATCGTCCGCTGGCATTCCGGGTCAGTTCCCTCGGGGAGGTAGTCGGCGGCATGGATCTGGCCGCGCCCGAGCCCCCGGCCGCGAGCGGTGGCATCCAGCCAGCCGACGATGTAGGCGTGTTGCGGCGCGCCAGCGGAAAGGGCGCACAGTTGCTCCTCCAGGTTGCGCACCGGGTAGGCGCTGACTGCCAACAGGCCGGAGTGCATCGGTTTCATTTGCAGAGTGATGGATATGAATACACCCAGCATCCCCATCCCACCGATCATGGCGCGGAACAGGTCGCCATTTTTACGCGGGGTGCAGGTGACTGTCGCGCCGGTGGGCAACAGGGCTGTGAACTCCCGCACGTGCTCGCCGATCGTCCCGGCGACGAAATTATTCTTGCCGTGGATGTTCATGCCCAGGCAGCCGCCGAGGGTGGTGTACATGGTGCCGGACACCACCGGCGGCCACCAGCCATCCGGCAGGACCTTCTGCCACAACTGCTGGAGCGTCACCCCGGGCTCCACCCGCACCCGGCCCGCAGCCGGGTCCCAGTCCAGGATACGCGACAAGCCGCCCAGGTCCAGCACGACCCCGCCGCCGTTCAGGGCGGCGTCGTTGTAACTCCGCCCCCCGCCGCGCAGGGTGACGGTAAACCCGTCCCGGCGGGCGGCACGGAATATTTCATCGATCTCGCCGGTTTCCACAGGGCGATAGACAAAGGACGGCGCGGCAAGCGAATGGCCGAAGTTTTCGAGGCGGGTGAATTTCCGGGGATCGAGGGGGCTCATCGGTCAGAAGGTCATGCGGCGGAAGATGATGGACGGGATGTTCCGGACGATCAACATCAGCCAGCCCCAGACCGACGGGGTGTAAAGTATCTGTCTCCGGCGGCGGATGGCTTTGCAAATGTCGGCCGCCACTTTTTCTGGGGTCGCCACGAGGAAGGTCCTCTTCGCGCCGGCCAGCATGTCGGTCGCCACAAATCCCGGTTTGACGGTCAGCACCGACACGCCAAAGCGGCTGAGACGGTTGCGCAGCGCCTCGAGATAACAGGTCAGGGCGGCCTTGGAGGCATTATAGGAGGGGTTGCCGACGCGCCCGCGGTCGCCGGCCACCGACGAGATTCCCACCAACTGGCCTGCTCCCTGGCCCTGGAAGAGCGCCGCCACCGGACTCAACCAGGCCAGCGCGCCCAGGTAGTTGACGCGGGTTGTGGCCAGGTCCTTTTCGAAGTCATAACGCTTCAGGCCTGTCGGCAGGGAAATACCGGAGTTGTAGATGAGAAGGTCGAGGCCGCCCAGATCGGCCAGGATGCGTTGCAATAATCCCGGAACAGAGCCGAAGTCGGTAACGTCATGGACATAAGCCGCAGCCCGTCTCTCCCCCGCCTCACGGTTGATCTCGCCGCAAACGGTTTCCAGCAGGTCCTGCCGGCGGGCCAACAAAGCCAGGGTATAACCCTCGCACGCCAGCCGTTTTGCCAGGGCCGCCCCGATCCCGCTCGAAGCGCCAACGATGATTCCGCGACGGCGGGGGGTCAACGGCGTGGGTCGGGGAAACTTATCGGCCTGCGTTTTCGATAACATGATAGACTCCATCCAAATTGGGATGCATCATCGACCGGTGCTATTATACATGAGAGAGTCGCCTGTTCCCGGTGGGAGAATGGTTGGATTGGCGTTGAAGTTATTCCATGATTGAATTGTATAGGAGTCGAACATGGACCTCCAGGCTGAGTTACTGAATATCGCCCGCCAGCGCATCGAACAGGATTCCCTCTCCCGCAACGAGAAGGACTGCCTGCGCACCTTGATGGACCTCCTGGTAGGTTCGGTCAGCGAAATCAAGGGGATTGCTGATAAGGATTCAACCGGAAAAAACCTGGTGGACAACCTGCTCGATAACAAAAACCTCCTGGCCGTCATCCACCAGCAGACCGAGGAACTCGAAGCCCTCAAGCGCATCAGCCGCAACCTGGCCACCCGGCTGGAGTCGGACGAGGTGCTGACCGGCATCGTCACGGAGGCCATGCGCCTCATCAAAAATGCCCATGATGCTCATATCTTCCTCTACCATGATGGGATGCTCTCCTTCGGGGCGGCGCTTGACAACGAGGGGAACCACAACCATCCATTTGCTGAACCGCGTCCGGAAGGCTTGACCTACCAGGTGGCACGCAGCCGCCAGATGGTCGTGGTTGAAGACCAGCGCAAGCATCCCCTTTTCAAGGACACGCCGGAACATTGGAAAGGCTCGATCGTTGCCATTCCCCTGATGATGGGCGAGCGGGTGGTGGGAGTGATGAACCTGGCGCGCCTGACCACGGGCGGCTTTACGGAAGGGGAGATCCGCCTACTCAGCCTGCTGGCAGACCAGGCAGCCATTGCCATCGTCAACGCCCGCCTGCACGAAGCCGTCAGCCGGCAGGCACGCAGCGACATCCTGACCGGCCTGCCCAACCGCCGCGCCCTGGACGAGAGGCTGGAAGAGGAAGTGAAACTCGCCAAACACGCCGACCACCCGTTGAGCGTGGTGATGATGGACATGGATGGCTTCAAACGCATCAACGACACCTTCGGCCACGTGGTCGGCGATGAGATCCTAGCGAAAGCCTTTGCACCCCTCGCCAGCAGCATCCGCAGCAGCGATTTCCTGGCGCGTTACGGCGGCGACGAGTTGACCCTGGTTCTGCCCGATACCGATATACCGGCCGCCAACGTGGTGGCGCACAAATTGCAGGAGCAGTTACGGAGAACGAAGATCCTGCTCCCCAACCGGAAACGCGCCCGTCTCGACCTCTCCGGCGGCATAGCCATGTACCCGCTGCATGGACGTTCGGCTTCGGACCTGCTGCGCGCCGCCGATGAAGCCCTCTATCGCGCTAAAAAGAACAGCCGCGGCCAATTCTTCGTCGCCCAGAACGGGGGAACTGGATAAGCGATTCCAACTGGAGGCTCAAGGGCGGATCTGGTGTTATTACCACCGAACCAAATCCATTGCGGGAGGCCTCCATGCACCGGAAAGTTAAACTGGTCTTCAACCCGACAGCCGATATGGGGCAGGCCTGGCGCACAGCCAACGACCTGCGCCCGATCATCGCCGATTACGGTCACGCCGACTGGAGCGGGACCGTCTACCCGACCCACGCCACCGAACTGGCGCGGCAGGCCGGGGAACAGGGCTATGACATGGTCATCGCCCTGGGCGGCGACGGCACCGTCCACGAGGCGGTCAACGGCCTGATGCAGGTCCCGTCCGGGAAGCGTCCCATCCTGGGCGTTGTGCCGACCGGGTCCGGGAACGATTTCGCCCACGCCATCGGGGTCCCGCTGCAGGCCGACGCGGCCCTTGTCCACGCACTGCACCACGAGCCGAAGCCGGTCGACCTTGGCCTGCTGACCGACGAGAACGGGCGCCGGGAGTTTTTCGACAATACGCTCGGCATCGGTTTCGACGCCGTGGTGACCATCCGCTCGCACAAACTGCCGGTCGTGCGCGGCTTCATGATGTACCTGACCGCCGTCATCCAGACCATCATCCTGAACTTCGACCCGATGCAGTTGCAGATCGAGACCGACAGCGAGACCTGGGCGCAGCCGACTGTGATGCTGGCGCTCTGCAACGGGGCGCGCGAGGGCGGCGGGTTCCTGGTCGCGCCGGAGGCCAGGAACAATGACGGCGTGCTGCACTACGCTTCGATCTGCAAGGTCTCACGTCCTATGATGTTCCGCCTGGTGCCGGAGGTCATGAAGGGGACCCACGGACGCTTCAAGCAGGTGCGGACGGGGACCTTCCGGAAACTGGCGCTCGCGTCCGACCGTCCGCTCTACATCCACGCTGACGGGGAAATTTTCACCGGCTTCGGCAGTAATACCCGGCAGATCAAGGTCGAGATCGCAGCCGGCGCGTTGCAGGTCGTTGGGGGCTGAGCGGTAAAAACTGGCAGGAACCGGTGGGAAACGGGTACAATACAGCAAACCCGTTTTCCGCATCTCATGCCATGCCAGACCTAAGTCAAAGCCTCCAAGGCCGGGATATCGGCCACCTGCGGATCGTGTCCCAATTATGGGGGATCGAACTGGCCGCCAGCGAGACCAGCCTGGCGCTCGAGGAATTGGCGGCTGCCATGCGCGATCCGGGCAGACTGGCAGAACGGCTGGAAACCCTTCCCGGGGAGGCGCTCCAGGCGCTCGAATCCCTCGCCGGCGGGGAAGGGCGCATGCCCTGGGCGGTTTTCGTCCGCCGCCACGGGGAGATGCGCGAGATGGGCCCCGGCCGGCGCGACCGGGAAAACCCGCACCTCGATCCCGTTTCCACGACTGAATCCCTTTTCTACAATGGCCTGCTCGCCCGCGCTTTTTTCGACACGCCGGACGGTCCGCAGGAATTTGCCTACATCCCCGATGATTTATTCAAGATCATCAATCGCGGAGAGCGCAAAGAACGCAGAGAAAAAGATAAGAATTTCTCCGCGCTCTCCGCGAACTCTGCGGTTAAAGAAATTGGCAGCGCGCCCCTGGGCCGCCTCGCCGCGCCGAAGGAACGCGCCCGCGTCCTGCCCGCCTCGGACCGCCTGCTCGACGACGCCGCCACCCTGCTCGCTGCCCTGCGCATGGACAGACAGCCGCCGGAAACTCCCGTGCCAGTGAACACGGCTGGCGATTTCCTGCGCGCCGCGGGAATCCTGGCCGGGAACGATCCGGTTGCCGAAAAAGTCAAGCCATTCCTCGAAATGCCGCGCGGCGAGGCCCTTTCCATGCTGGCCGCGGCCTGGCAAAAAAGCGAAACCTTCAACGAACTGCGCCAGGTGCCGGGACTCATTTGCGAAGGCGAGTGGACGAACGCTCCGCTCGCCGCCCGCCGTTTCCTGCTTGCCCTGCTGGAAGCCATCCCTAAAGACAAATGGTGGAGCCTGCCGGCGTTCGTCCTCGCCGTCAGGGAAAAACATCCCGACTTCCAGCGCCCGGCCGGCGACTACGACTCGTGGTTCGTCAAACGCGCGGCAGATGGCATCTACCTGCGCGGCTTCGAGCATTGGGACGAGGTGGACGGCGCGCTCGTCCGCTACCTGGTCACCGGTCCAATGGCGTGGCTGGGGATGGCCGACTTGGCAACGCCGGAGGAAAGCGAAATTGTCACCGCCTTTCGGATCAAGTTCCGGGTTCCTGGCGCCAAGTTCCATGAGACTGGGAAGTTGAATGTTGCTTCGCAGGGGAAAATCACCGTTCCACAATCGCTGCCCCGTGCCGCGCGTTACCAGATCGCGCGCTTCTGTGAATGGGACGAATCCAAGCCCGAGGAATACCGTTACCGCGTCACGACCGCCTCGCTGAAAAAGGCTGCCGGGCAGGGGCTGAAGGTCGGCCAGTTGTTGAGCCTGCTGGCGAAAAATGCGGCAGCCGAAATTCCGCCCGCGTTCGTCAAGTCGCTCAAACGCTGGGAATTGAACGGAACCGAGGCCCGCGTCGAGGTCCAGACCGTTCTAAGAGTGAGCAGGCCCGAGGCGCTGGAGGAGTTGCGCAAATCGAAAGCCGGCCGTTTCCTGGGCGAAATCCTCGGCCCAACGGCGGTCGTCGTCAAACCGGGGGCGGGGGCCAAAGTGCTGGCCGCGCTGGCAGAGTTAGGTCTTTTGGCGGAGGAAGTCCATGAAGAATAGCACGGGGCTCGATGTTGAGGTCCTGGCCGACAAAACAATCGAGGCGCTTTCGGTTTCGCCGGGACAGGTCATCTGGATTTGGGCGAACGTTGTCTCGATGGACTTCATCGAGGCGCTGGCGTACCGCATCCGCGCCCGCGGCGCGTTCTGGACTCTGCGCATGAACAGCGTGCCGCTCCTGCAACGGATTGGGCAGGGTGTGCCGCAGGAGTACCTGGGTCTGGTTCCGCATCACGAACTCCGCTGGCTAGACGATGTGCACGCCATCATAGAAGTCCGCGACCACGGCGGGCATCTCCCTGATGTGCCGCTCGAAAGGCGGCGGGCGATGGGGACCGAGTGGCTGGCCCTGATCGAGGAGGCTGCTCGTAAAGGCATCCGGCGGCTGATGGTTATCAACCCTACGCCCGCACTGGCCGAGTCTGTCGGCCTGCCGGTGGGCGAGTTGCAACGCCGCGTCATGCAGGCAATTGACGTGGATTACGCCGTTGTGGACGGCCATCAGAACCGGTTGGCTGCTCTGCTCGAAAAAGCGGACCGCGTCCATGTCACCTGCGCGGCGGGCACGGACCTGCATCTGCGAGTGGCCGGGCGAAAGGCGCTCACCGACACCGACAGCATTCCCTATGGCGAAGCGTACATTGCGCCGCTCGAAGATTCCGCTGAAGGCGTGATGGTGATCCAAAAAGCATTCTTCCGCGGCAAGTGCGTGGAAAATCTGCGCCTGGCCTTTTCTGCCGGACGCGTGGTCAACGTGGATGCTCCCGACCCTGCCGGTGCAGAATCTTTCCGGGAAGCGCTGGCTGTCTCTACAGGGGATAAAGACAGGATTGCTGAATTTGCCATCGCCACCAATCCCGGTGTAACGGAACCCATTGGCTTTATCGCGCTGGACGAGAAGATCGGCGGAAGCGTCCACATTGCTGTCGGGATGAACGACCGTTTCGGCGGGAAGAACAAGTCCAATTTACATCAGGATTTTGTTATCTTGAAACCTAGTGTTTGGTTTGATGAGAAACTTGTTTTGGAAAACGGTGAGTTCAAAGAATAAAAGTTGCAGTTGAATCCACATCGTAAAAAACGATCAAGGGAACACAAAACCTTCCCCCGAGGCATGGCCACAGGCTTCCGGGGGTTGCGTTTCCAGGCAACGCGCCTCCGCCGGGCGGCAGGAGCCCTTCCCTTCGCGGCTCACTTATCTGTGCAATAGCCTCCGCCTGGGTGGGTTACGACAGGCATCCACTTGCATTCCTGCGAGCGCTGGTTGCACTGCTGGGCATCCAGGTTGGCGCAGACCACCGGAACGGCGGTTAGGGTGGCGGTCGCCTGTGGGGGTGGAGGAAGGGGAGGAGGGGGAGCGCTGCAGTGCGGTTCCTGGGCGGCATTATCGCCGTAGCCGATCCCCATGAAAATATTGTCATACCCCACGTAGCCGGTGTCGAGGTTATACAGGTGCAGGTACTGGAACGATGAGACCGTGTTGATGAAGGAGATGCAGCCTCCCACGAGTTCGCCATCCAAATAGAGGTCGAACTTTGGCGGAGTGGCATCCCAGTCGAAGTTCTTGAATTCGACCTGGCTCCATTGGGTCATCCAGTCCGCCTCGATGTCGTAAGTGTTCCAGTTGATGCTGAACTGATGCCCAATGATATGAAATTGGATGCCGGCTCGATAGGACCCTGGCTGGTCGTAATCGACCTTGCCTTCCAGCAGGAAATAGCCCACGTGGGCATCCTGGAGCGACCAGGAGAATATATCGAAGGAGATATATGTCGGCTGGATCCCCTCATATGCCTCACCCAAGAGGTGCATCAAGCCGGTGTCGTGAACGCCTCCATAGTCCGGTCCGTTGAACCGCAGCCAGCAGCCGAGTGAGCAGTCCACGTTGTGATAGCCCTGGGCGTGAGTCCCGGCGCTCCAGGGAGGGGCAGGGACATTCAGATCATCGTCATCGAAGTCCTCCCAGAACATGAACAGGGATTGAATGGGGGAGACCCGGATGAGCGGGAGCGGCATCTGGATGACCGGCGAATTGGTGGGCTCGGCGGTGTTCAGGTAGATCCAGGGCAGCGGTGTGACGGTCGGTGTGACGGTGGGGATTGGTTCGGGGAGGTCGCAGCCGGCAACCATTATCATCAGGAGGATGGCGCCGAGCAGACGGATGCATTTTTCGGGCATTTCGGTTTCTCCTTTCCTCTACCTCAGATTACTTTCCGGATCTATGACCTTCGGTTGGGCCGCACAGCAAAGGTCATACAACCCCGGGCAGGATGGGAAAAACACATTGCAGGTTGTCTGGTCAATTATACATCCTGCCAGGCGGTCCTCTGTTTTTCTCCGCGAACTGGGAGCGCCTAACACGGTGGGTTATCCTATTTTTTTACCGCAGAGTACGCGATGTGCGCAGAGATTTTCCTTTGATCTTCTCCGCGAACTCCGCGCTCTCTGCGGTTAAATGTTTTTTACCCACTTTATTCGCCACTCCCCGCGAACTCTGCTCTGCCCGCGGATATGGATAAGTCCTTCTTTATGTGCCCCCCCTAAAAGGCCAGCCCGGTTCGGCCAAAAAGCAGGTACAATCAAACCAGGTTAATGAAAGTCCATACTCTCGACCGCGAAACCGCCTGTCCCTCCCGGCGCGTCTCCCCGCCGAGAAAAAAACAGGAGATCAGGCATGAAAAAATCGGATTTCGAACGGATGATAGACCGCACTTTTGGGAGCCTGGAAGCCAACTACAAGTTCAAGCGGCTCGAGACCACCTTCCGGCGCAACGGGGCCACGGTCCGCTACGAGAACGCCACCACCGGGCTGGTGCTCAGTTACGAGATCGGCGACGAGCCCTGGTTGACCATGGTCGACCTGAACAACACCAAGCGAAAATCCACCCTGGGCTGGCTGCTGGTGGAACAGGGGGTTGCAAAATCCCCCACCCCGAAGGAGGCCTTTCAGCAGAAAACGCTCGGCCCGGAATCCATCGAACCCTTCCTCCAGAAAATGAGTTCACAGTTGCAGGAACACGGGGCGGAAATCCTGAAAGGCGATTTCTCCATCTTCCCAAAGTTGCAGGGACGCGCCCAGAAATACGCCGTCGAATGCAAGCGCTATGCCGACATCCACAAAATGAAACCGTAGGATGTACCCGCTCTTCCGCCCCATTCTATTCAAACTCGACCCGGAGACCGCCCACAGCCTGACCCTCGACCTGGTCCGGCTGGCGGGGGTTTTTCCACCCTCCCGCTGGCTGCTGCACGGACTTTTCTCCACCCCGCCGAGACCGGTGTCCGTCTTCGGGCTCGCCTTCCGCAACCCGGTCGGACTGGCGGCGGGTTACGACAAGGACGGGGTCGCCAGCCGTGGACTGGCCGCGCTGGGCTTCGGCCATCTCGAGATCGGGACGGTCACCCCCCGCCCCCAGCCGGGCAACCCCAAGCCGCGCGTCTTCCGGCTGGTGGAGGATGCGGCGCTCATCAACCGGATGGGTTTCCCGGGCAGGGGCGCAGAAAAAGTAGCAGTGTCGCTGAGAGGGGCCCTGAAAGGGCGGCGACCGCGCAGCGTGCCTGTGGCAAGCGATCTGCGCGCCGGCGAGGGGATTGCTTCGCCCGGTCTCGATTCGTCGCTGCGCGGCTACTCGACCTTCGCTCGCATCGACACAATCATCGGGGTGAACCTGGGCAAGAATAAAGACACCCCGCTGGAAAACGCCGCCGAGGATTACCTCGCCCTCATGCGGATATTTGCACCGCTCGCGGATTATCTTGCCATCAATGTATCATCCCCGAACACGGTTGGTCTGCGCCGCCTGCAGGGGCGGGAGATGCTGGAAAACCTGCTGGGCGCGATCGCTGACGAAAGAAGGCGCATGGACCGTCGTCCGCCCATCCTGGTGAAACTGGCGCCCGATCTTTCCGACCCCGAGTTGGACGATGCCCTCGGCGCGATCCTGGACAAGGGCATGGACGGCGTCATCGCCGCCAATACGACGCTGGCGCGGGAGGGGCTGCGGTCCCCACACAGGGTCGAAAGCGGCGGCCTGAGCGGACACCCGCTCACGGTGCGCAGCGAGGCGGCGCTCAAGAGGGCGCTCTCACGGCTCGACGGGCGGCTCCCGGTCGTCAGCGCCGGGGGCATCATGTCCCCCGAGGATGCCAAACGCCGCCTCGACAAGGGGGCGGCGCTGGTGCAGGTCTATACCGGGCTGGTCTATGCCGGGCCGGGGCTGGTCAGGCGGATCGTCAAAAGCCTGTAACCCGGTTAAGGGCGGGCCGGGCGCAGGGCCGGCCGGGGGCTTTCGCGGGCCGAGGTGAAGAAATCGGAAGGCAGCAACGGGCTGAAATTGGCGCCCGCCCCGGCTATCCCGGCGGGTATGTAGTACATCAACGTGACGCTGGCGGCGGCCATCCGCATATCCTGGTAGGCAAACAGCAGGTAGTTGCCGTCCGGGCTCCAGCGGGCATCGCGGTAACAGCAGGAATCATCGATCGGGAGCAGGGTCTGCGCCCGGCGGGTCTCGATGTTGTAGAGATAGAGCGAGCCATAGCCTTCGTTGCGGACGATGCCGTTCAGGATGAAGAGCAGGTTGCCGTCCCAGTCGAAGGAGGGGATGATGCCGCTGACGGTATACCCCTCGGGAGTGAAGCGGTTGCCGGGGAATTCGTCCAGGCGGAAGGGGTCGAAACTGTCGCACTCGGAAATATCCAGCACCCGGATCAGGTCCACGCCCTTGTTCTGGTCGTCCACTCCCCGCATCTCGATGGCGATCTTGTTGCTGTCCGCCGACCAGCGGACATCCAGGGTGGGGTTTTGGTTGAAGGTAAAACAGCCGTGCAGGTTGCGGATGTCCATCCGGGTATGGGCCTGGGCGAGAGCCGCCAGGTCGAAGGGCACCACGAACAGTTCGTGGTCGAGGCTGACGGCCACCTGGTTCCCATCCGGCGAAATCTCGAAGGCATCCAGTACACCGGCGGAATTGAAGCAGGTCAACGGGGTCACGACAGCCGTCTCGATGTCGACTATCTGGACGCATTTGCCCGATATGAACAGCGCCGACCGGCCGTCGGGCGTGAACTGCAGGTCCGATTTGGCAGCCCCGTCGCTGGTCAGTTGGCGCGCCTCCGTCCCGTCCACGTTCATGACCCACAGGTCGTCCGACCGCAGGAAGGCGATCAGGTCTGCGCCGCCGACCACCGGCCGGGTGTAGGCAGGCGTGGAGGGCGTCTCGGGCGTCTGGCCGGGGAG
>Ga0194126_10001909_pt1 | contig 34306 bp, 62 predicted proteins | sample TA2KigC150mmetaG_FD_148641 | JGI IMG/M metagenome (GOLD analysis project Ga0194126, IMG submission 148641) | Freshwater microbial communities from Lake Tanganyika, Tanzania - TA2015035 Kigoma Deep Cast 150m | ecosystem: Environmental > Aquatic > Freshwater > Lake | place: Tanzania: Lake... | reverse complement strand
TGCGGGCAATAGTGCTTGGAACTCTTTGAGGGTTAATCCGGTCAGCGCAAGAAACTTGCGGCGGTCTCGTTTCAACTCGGTGTATTTGGTCATGCATACATTTTATCCCTATTTTTAATAATGTCTAACATCCAACCCAACTCCAGATTTCCAAGCGGGCTTGGCGGCATTGGCGCATCATCTTCGATCAATTCCACCTTTGCGCCAAACTCGCGCGTTCCCAAACAAGGCGCGTGGAAATGCTGTCCCTTGCGCAAGCGGCGCAGGATAATGTTGTAGTGCTTTTCAACTGTGTCCTCCGCGCCTGCCTTGTCGGTCAATTTGAAGTGCGCTTCGATGATGTAATCCACGTTTTTCAGCACGAGCGCGGCGCGTTGTTGGCGGGCGTCTGTTGCGGACAAATAAAATGGATCAGTTGCGCCGTTCATCCGCCGCCGTGCTTCACTTTCGGACGCCTTCTCGCTTACCTCATTGCGCCGAATGTTAGTGAACTCGATTCCGTTCAACACGTGGATTTTATCTATCACCCAGCGGATGGCTGGCTTCCAGTACACCGCTTCGATGATTCCACGTGCCGCCGAAGGCGTGATGATGTCGTAACTCACACGCTCCACTTTCATTTCAGGGCGGGTAAACAGGGCATACTCGCCACGCACTCGGATTTTGATTCCGTAGCCCATAGGGTGAACCTCCTTTCTAGTCGAAGAACACCGCCTCACCGCCGACATCGGCAGGAAGGACGAGCCCCGTGTTCTCATTGTAAAACTCTTTCATGCCAGCCACAGTAAGGACTTGATAGGTTTCGTTACATGTTTCAATCACTCCTTTGCTTTGTAATTTTTCAAATTCGTTTTGATAAATGTTGACGGTGTATGTTTGCAACTGTCTCGCGAACTTGAATGGGTAGGGATGATAACGCGCCTGTTCAAGGATTTCTCTCGCCTCGTCCTTATAAGGAATGACAACGGCGACCTGATTGTTTTCAATCAACCTGAAATTCTCTGCCGCTGTTTTGAAATCGAAATCCAATTCGCCTGTCTGCTTGTCGAAAAACGAAAGAATCTTTTTCGCGTCGAATGCTCCGCTATCTTGAAGATTGTAGAGCATTGAGAAATATGCGTTGATTGCCTGAATGGAATCAGGGTTGTCAGCGTAATCCCGCAGGATGCTCTCCGCCACGCTCGCGCCTTGCTTGATGAACGCGGGTGTTTTTTTGATGAACGGTGTTTCAGGCGCGAAGACGAACACATCTCCCATCGGATTATTCTTGTTTCGGTTGACACGTCCTGCCGCCTGGACGATAGAGTCCAATCCAGCGAGAGCGCGAAAGCCAACAGGAAAATCAACATCAATGCCCGCTTCCATCACCTGGGTAGAAATCACGCGGCAAGCTTGCGCTGTTTTGAGTCGTTTCCGAATCTCCAGTAATTTTTCTTTGCGATGCGCGGGGCACATCAGCGTGGAAAGATGGAAACTACCTTCACCCGTAAGACCGTCAAATAGCCCCTTGGCATGTCGGCGCGTGTTGACAATGCACAGTACCTGCGGATGAGCATTCATCTTTTCAATCAACTCAGCGTCTGGGACCTTGCCAAGATTCTTGATCTGCACTCGTTTGTAGAAATCGAACAACGCTTGCGAATCGGGAACCAGGTCTATGAATTTCACGCCAGGCAGACGCTTGTCCAACGCGGGTTGTGTCGCCGTACAAAAGACCGTGCTCGCGCCGTAGTTCTGAACCAACTCTTTCACTGCTAACATACAAGGATCTAGATATTCACGCGGCAACATTTGCGCTTCGTCAAAAATGATGACGCTTTTGGCAAGGTTGTGCAGTTTGCGGCACCGCGAGGATTTGTTGGCAAACAACGACTCGAAGAATTGCACGTTGGTCGTGACTACAATCGGAATATCCCAATTCTCCGAAGCCAATTTTAGTTTACTCAAGACATCGTTTGTCTCATTGTCGGCGGACTCTGGACTAGCTTCCCGCATCGGATTCCAATCGAAGTTGGAATGATGTTCAAGGACATTTTGCTCGCCCAAACATTCTTTAAACACACCCGCGTTTTGCTCGATGATGGTAGTAAACGGAATGACGTAGATGATCCGTTTCAGTCCATGCTTGACCGCGTGATTCAACGCAAACGCCATCGAAGCCAGCGTCTTGCCGCCGCCCGTTGGAACGGTGAGCGTGAAGAATCCTTGTTCAGAATCGGCTTTCGCGATACAAGTTTTCAGGGTCTCTGTCCGCTTTCTGTTGATGTCGCCTTCGGGGTTGTCGAATTTCCGTAAATGGGTATTGAATTTCTGGCACAATTCTTCAATGCTTGGATATTCACCGCGCGGCTTTTCGCCGTCGTTCATGTAGGTTTCAGTTTCTTGAAAGTCCGCGTCTACCAATGTGGAGTACAACATCCGCGTGAAAAAGGCGAGCGAAAATCCTGGGCGCTCTTTGTCGGGACGGATTTTCAAGTTGGGAGGCAGAGTCAATGTGGCAAGGTCTAATTCAGTTTTGTACGCGCTGAAATCTTCCAGTGTCTTTTTGTTTGGGTCAAGCCGAGTCGACAACGTGGCATCGGTTTCTACATCAATCGCGCTGCCGAAATCTGGCAGTCCCGTGTGATGTCCTGCAACACAATAAGCCAGCATTGTGGCAAGCCATCTTTGATTTTGATTTTGGTTGAATAGACTTGTGGCTTCCCTCGCTCCCGCCGTGGCATGATCTACCTTGCGCGGCGAACCATCCAACCGCGCTTGAAATGCTTTGGAATATTTACCAAGATCGTGTATCAAAGCCGCCGTGCGCGCCAGTTCGGAGATTCCTGCATCTGCGCCAAACTTCTCGGCTAAATTTGCCGAGTTCGTCAAATGTGCGATCAATGGTTGCCATTCGGATTTGTCTTTTCCTTTTTTGGAATGGGCATAATATTGAATCTGATTTTTCCCCGCCTCCATCACCTTATACATCTCCGCCAACTCCCGCGCCTCACGCGTAAGCGCGTTCCGCAACTCCCTCGGCTCCACCACCTCACAATCCGCGCCCCAGCCGCGCACCCACGGCAGCATATCCGTCGTGTCTGCGACTTGCGCTTGCCACAGCAAATAACCTGGCTTGGCGGGGTCGTCGCGCTTCGCTTCGGAAAAATGCCAGCGCGTTTCCTCGACGCGCTTGCGAACGTTCGGGCTGAAACGTAAGACAACCGTGAGCAAGTTCTCGCCGTAGATCACCGACCACGCGCTTTTCAGCACATCCAAGCCGCGAAACTCGCGCGGGATGACGTACTCTTGCCGCGTCAGCGCCGCCGCTTTGATGCGTTCCAGTTTGTACGTTCGCGTCGCGTTGACAATACTGCTGTGACCGATCGCGTACGTCGTGAATCCAATCGCCGACGGCTCGATGAGGTACGGCGAAAAATCCGTCTCGAATGCTTTCCGATTCAGCGGCTCGTACGTGATGCGGAGCATGCGGCGATAGATGTACGCTTGCATCACCGCGCGAAAAACCAGATCGTACTCGCCTTGTTGCGGACGTTGCGCCAGTTCTTGCGCGGCTTGATGGATTTCATCCCCTGCGATCTTGTTCGTCTTCAACGCCGCTGCGAGTTTCATCAGCGCAGTTTCGGCAGGTTCGTTCCGCTTGTCGTGCTGCTTGGCGAGCAAGCGCGTCGCCAGATACAACGTCATCGCTTCTTCGGGCGAGAGTTCAAATTGGCGTAGGCGCAGTTCATCGAAGGGTAAGGCTGCCCAGGTCAAGCCGTCCTTGTAAATCTTGCCTTCCGTCTCTAACGCGCGCAAATAGTTGTTGAGCGTGCGACGATTCAAGCCAGTGTCTTGTTCCAGGTCGGCTTCAGTCAACCCGTTCGGATAACGGCGCAACGTCAAAAACACGCGCATCTTGCGATCTTCGTAGGTGGCTTGATCTATTTTGGGCATCGTGATTCCTCTATTCTTATTCTATTCTGCAGTTGGAAAATTAGTGCAATGAGTTTTTCCACGCGCTATTCTTCGGCAAACCACAGTCGTCCCTCTTTGTGAACCTGTTCTTGCGCTTGCAAATCACGCAGATAGTTGTTGACCGTCCGCCGATCCCATTTCAAAAAATCTGCCAATTCACTCTCGCGTAGTCCAAAGTCGTGAGATTGCAGCACGCGCAAAATATTGTCCGACTTGCAATCCTTTTCGCCTGCAAACAATCGCGCCATCGGGTACCTCCCAAGATCGGGTTCTATCTTGAGAGTACCCGCCCGTTGGAAAATATATTTCCAACTCACGCGTCAGTTTTCAGTCGAGCATGTCCAACAAAAAACTGCCGATACACGCCAAAACGTGTACGACAGTTTCTTACCTTGTCGCAGGAAATCGTAATGCAGTTGCCGAGTCACGTACATGTCAGAACAAACGCATTCAAACACTTCAGCAGTCTCCTGATTGCACGTTGAGTCGCCGCTACACAGCGACGATTCAGCACTCGAAAGATCGTACTTGACAAATCAACCTTCTGTGCTTACAATGCTTGGCGATGACTCGCGATGAAGTGGTTATGTTGCTACAAAAGATGGTAGACCGTGCGGGATCGCAGAGCGCCTTTGCAAAGGAAATTGGCGTCACAGGGGCTTATATTGGCGATGTTTTGCACGGCAAGCGCGATCCAGGTCCCGCTATTTTGAAGGTTCTTGGATTGCGCCGCCAAGTGCAGATCACCTACGTGAAGGCAGACAAAAAAAGGACGCGTCATTTGTCGTCCAACTAACGCGCCATTATGACAGTGCTGCGCCCCCCTGCCCTACCGTGTGCCGTGCCTCATTGAATTGCACAAGGTGAATGTCTCTGGATTTTGCCATATCACGGAAATCCGTCATACGAATATCACGGAAAAATACCTGGTTTCCGTGATTACTTTTCAGTTGCGCGAGGCGAATGCCTCTCTAATTTTTCCGTGTCACGGAAATCCGTGATACGAAGATCACGTCAAAATACCTAGTTTCCGTGATTGCTTTTTGAACCTGAATGTGGTTAAATAAGAATAGGATCGCGTCCGCTTCCCTGGCAGGAGTATGAACGCGATCCCATTCGACAAATTACCACCGTGCTTTGTTGTCGGTGGTCGCGCACTTTACCAACTCACAGCGAGCCATTTTCGGTAGCTCATTACCTGAGCCAGTTTCGGTGACCTACATAGAGTTAGTTTGTGCATTCGCCTTTCGGCGAAGAGCGGAAGACGGGATTTGAACCCGCGACCTTCTCCTTGGCAAGGAGACACGCATTCAATTGATTTAGGAGATGCCCTATCCTCCTAGAACACCCTCATTATACCACAATTCCATGTGTTTGCGAAATTCCCCCATTCTAGGAGATGCTCTATCCTTCTAGAACGCTCTCATTATCGCACAACTCTTTGTATTTGAGAAACTGAAACTGTCCAAGACAAAGGCGTTCACTATTGAATCAGGAGAAGAGGGCTTCTCCTAGAGCAACGCGAGTTCATAGATTCTTCCACACGCAAACTGGGGATATCCAAAGCGCACCTAATCATAGGTGCGCTTTTTTTATTGCATCCACCGGCGAGCCGATCTGGTGCATCCGCAACAGAACGTCGAAATCGTGCTCCACGTAGAGGTCGAGCGTCGTGCTGGCTTTGGAATGCCCCAAGATTTGTTGCAGACTCTTCACATCCCGCACCTGCTTGAGATACATCTCCGCAAAGGTATGGCGTAGCAAGTGGGGATACAGTCGCGGCACCCCCACGCGGGCTTGCAACCGCGCAAACAATGACTGCACTCCGGCCGCCTGAAAGGGTGTCCCCTCATCGTTAAGGAATACCTGATTCCAAAGGCAGACCGGACGCAGGGCAAGCCATTCTTCAAGTGCACGAGCGGAAGCATCGCCGAGTGGAACATCCCGATCCTTCCGCCCTTTGCCAAAGACTCGGACCCGCCGTTCCGCCAAGAAGACGTCCGCCATCTTCAGACCGAGCACTTCACCGCGCCGCAGCCCACTATCCACCATCAGCAGGATCAACGCCAGATTGCGTTGCGGCATCATCGTTTGCTCGACTTCATTGAGCAGTGTCCTAACTTGCATCTCGGACAGACGCGGCACGATGTGGACCGGCAGTCTGTTGCGGCGAACGCGGCGCATGGGGTTGGCGGGCAGGTACTCTTGCCACTCACACCAGCGGAAGAAGGTTTTGATCGAGCGATACCGCCCCTCGATCGTGAACGGGGAGAGTTTTTCATCCGGGCGGCTCTGATTGCTCCGCGTTTGGAGATCGGTCATGTAGAGGCGCAACAGATCGGCCGTCACTTGCTCAAGCAAAGTGATGGAATGCGGCTCAAGAAAACGGGTCAAATCCGCCAAATCGGACTGATACCGTTGATTCGTTTTCGGGCTGAGGTCGCGGGCAACCGCGTCGTTGAGAAACGCTTGTATCGCGCGGGCAAGTTCCATTCCTGACTCCTTGTGAGTCCCAGCATAGCACAAAGCGAACGTTTGTGCTATCACGGAAAGTAGTGATTTTTCCGTGATTTTCGTATCACGGATTTCCGTTACCAACAAAAAATGCGCGGCAAAAGGATGCCGCGCACGAAACAACGGTGGGGAGCGGGGTTAGCCCGCGAAGCGTCCCGCTCTCCACCGACACTTTACCACAAAAGGGGAAACAACGCAATGAAACAAACGAGCGAGAGAGCCGTATATGACCTTCAGCAAATCTTCGGCTGGCTCGTCGAATACAAAATCCGGCACGACGGCAACTCGCCGTCGCTGGCGGAGATGATGCGCGCCTGCTGCATTTCAAGCAAGAGCGTCGCACGCAATCAACTGGAACGCATGCGGCGACTTGGGTTGATCGCCTTCACGGGCGCCAAGCAAGCGCGCTGCATTTGCATCGTGGGGGGCGAGTGGCGTTGGCATGGCGCGTCAAGCCAGGGCGTCAAGTAGATCGCGCAGGACGCGCGTCAATTCACCGCGCGAATGCACGCCGAGTTTGGCGTAGATGTGTTTGAGGTGCGATTCGACGGTATGGACGCTAATGGTCAATTCCTCTGCGATTTCCGCGTTGCGCTTGCCTTGCACGACCAGATGCGCGACCTGCATTTCGCGCGCAGTCAGCGAATCCCACAACCAGCGCCGTTCGGAAGGCGCGGGCGCCGGCGGGATCACTTGGACGGTCAGGCGTTTGGATTGTGTGCGCCGCGTCCGGCGTCGGAGCCAGAGCGCAAGCGCAAGCGCCACTCCGGCGACGACGATCAACGCAGCCAGTTGCAAATCGGACACGCCGTGATTGTATCCGAACATACGTTCTGTGTCAATTTCGACGCGCGGCGAAATCGAAAAGACAACCCCGCGCGGATCTCAATTTTTCACTCACCCACTTTCAACTGGTATATCACCGTGGAAGCCGAAAAATCTTTTTTCACAATGCGCCCAGCTTTCCCAAGCCGAACATCCGCGCCCATCTTTTCCATCGCAAAGTATCCCGACATCACCCCTGCCCCAAGCAAGCGAGCCCCGATTTTACGCGACCGACCGACCGCGAAAACCGCAAAAAAAACTAGGGGAGGAACTAGGGGAATAACGCCTGAGAGGCGCGTAAAAGGGGCAAAATGATCCGCAGGTCAAAAAAAGAGGGCAAGTCCGTACACGCCCTTCTAGCCACTTGCACCCCAACTGACCGATTGCGGCAGTTTCGGGAAAAAACCAAATCCCGTTGGTCATTGAAAGGACTCGCGCACGAGTTTGGAGTATCCCGCAGTTACATCAAAAAACTTTTACGGAAGCGCAATCCATTCCCAATGACGACCAGGTTGATCAAGCGACTAGACGAACTTGAGACCACGACCCAGTTTCATTCCCCGCAACACCTCAAGCGCGTCATCATCTATTCCCGTTATCAAATTCCGGACAAGGTCTATCTATACGTTCGTCCCCGCAATTGTCGAGGTCACCATCGCCCAGCCGTGATGACCGTGAACCAGGTCTATTGCGGGACGAATAAAAAACAGCGCGCCGAATGCGCCAAACTTTGGCGCAAGCGGCAACGCCGCGCCGAGCAACGCGGCAGAAAGGAAAAAGCCGATGACGACTAGATCGCGCGACATTCCCGCACTTACCAAGCAAATGCGCGAGTACGCGATCGCCAATCCCTGGAAGCCGGGCAACCCCCTCAAATGCTATCGGCGCAAGGATGGCGATCTTGAAATCACATTCTACTTTTCCGAACGCGACAGCAAATTCATCCTAGAACTCGCGCACCCTTGGGGCGTCATTGCCGGAGAAGAAAAATTCTTTCTCAAGGCATTCGACGCCAAGGACGATTTCACGCAATCCGAGCCCGTGCGCGAGGATGGTCAATGCGTGGTCTTCAAATGGTCGGCGTACTCCCAGCCGCAACTTTTCAACCTAAGGAGCAACTATGCCACACGGATTCCGCGGAAAACGCGACGCGCGTCATAACGTCGCAATCCTTTGGGAAGCCGGCGACACCGGCGATCATCCAATTTGCAACGATGGACACAACTACCGCCTCGTCGCGCAATGTGAACAGGGGCAAGGAAATAGAATGGTAGTCAACCAGCGCCGGTTAATAGGAATCGTCAGCGCGGACACCATTGACCGAATGTTACGCCAGCGTTTGAAAAAAGTCGGCATCGATCTCGACGATGCTGATCCCGCAACAATCACCGAAATGACGGAAATCATCCTCGTGGAACTTGCCGACAAGATGAGGAAGAAAAAATGAGCATCGAAATGATGACCCTGGTTTGGCGACGATCCAAAAACAGCGGTTCAGTCCTGTTGATCGAACTCGCCATTGCCGATCACGCGCACGACGACGGGACCGGCGCTTATCCGTCAATCGCCCGATTGACCCGCTACGCGCGCCAATGCGAACGCAATGCCAGGTATCTCCTCCGCAAGGTAGAAGAATCCAAAGAAGTTATCACCGTCCCTGGCGGCGGGCCCCGAGGCACAAACGCATTTCAGATCAACGTCAAACTTCTAAGGACCTACCCCGATCAAATCGACCTAAAACCGAAAGGGGCAAAGTTTGCCCCCCAGGGTGCAAAGTTTGCCCCCCTGCAAAAAAACGCGCGAGGGGGGCAAAAAAATGCAGGGGGGGGGCAATCCAGCGTCAAGGGGGGGCAAAATCGCGTAAATCATAGGGGGCAATCGGTTGCCCCCGATCCTGATCCATCATTGAACCGTCATAAGAACCGTCAGGAACCATCATCATCAGCGCAACCCGATTTTTCCACATTGCCCGATGACGTTTCACGCAACGCCCAAATGATGATGATGGAATTAGGCATTGACGCGTATGTCGCGATTCAACTCGCCCAAATGCCGCACGTCAATGAAGAATATCTCCGGGGATGGTACAACTACAACGATCACAACAGCGCCGCCCATCTAAAAAATCCGGAAAAGGTCAAAGCACTAGGACCAGGTTTTTTTGTCCAACATATCCGCGCCGGTAATCCGTCCAATCCGTTCGCCCCGAAACAACACAAGGAAATGAAACGCAATCGCGCGCATACCGACGATGAAAATGGAGCGTGGACATGCCAATGATCAAAACCCATTCCGATGCCCTCGCCGAACTTTTGCGCGCGGGGATTATGATCGAATTTACACCAATCCCCACGCCTTACGGTCCGATCTTTGCCAAGGTAAAAGCAATCCCGCCGGTCGAGCCGCGAGACGTGGACGACGAACTGACCCAGGTCAGTCAAGGCAGTGCGCCTACCTTTCCGGTCGAAATGACGTTTCAAATCGCAGATAGCGCAGCAATGCTCTATGCCCTGTGCTATCTCATTCTCTTCTTGGGCAGAAAGGAAAAACCCGATGAAACCGCAAAACGATAAATTCGTCCTGGTTAGATACCAGGGACGGTTGTATCACAAAATCCGCCCCTGGTGTCGGTTGGTCACACCCAACTATTTTTCTATCGAGCTAACCGAAGTGCGGAAAAAAATTTTTCGCCCCTGCCCACTCTGCTATGAAAGCGAGTACCAATTTCCCAAATGGCGATTCGACGTACTCGAACTCATTCCAGCCCGTTGGACGTTCTTGCGCCGGTGGTGGTTTGATGTTGCAATCGTCAGCACTCTTGACGCGATGAGCAATCTCCGCAGCAAGTACATTGCCATCGAGAAAGAATTGATCCCGAATGACATCAAATAACACAAACAACTGCATCCATTTAGCAGGACGCTACCCCGAGCAAACATTCATTCCCTCGCCGATCGCGCCATATACGTCAGTCTCAGTCAGCGGAATGCAAATTTGCGGACACAAATCAAGTTACATCAAAAAAACGCGCTACCCCTGCGTTTGGACAAAATCCGGCGCGATGCACCACTGCAAATACTACCGACCACGAGGAAAAAAGAAGGGTAAATGGAACATCTCCCGAACAACGAAATCCAAATCACGCGCGGATGGGTAGCACGACGATACACAGCGACCCTCCCAGGTCGACCGTCTTTTTGGTGTCTCGAAAAAAGCGGCTATCCGCCATTCCAGTTTCCAATGGGCGACGTATCGCCTAGCAAACAACTATGCGGGGCGATTGTCGAATACATTGAACTCCACTGCAAAAGCGAGGTAAGCGAATGAAGGGTGATGTAAGGGACGAAAAAATCATCGTGCATCCCACGTTTCACAGGCAACACAAGATTGTTTTCGGCACGGCGGCAATCCAGGGTGTGGTCGAAATTGACGGGACCGTGTACACGTTTTACCACACTGTTTCCCTGGTGCTGAAACCGGTTCCAAAACCAAAAGAGGAGGAGGAAAAAGCAGAATGATTGTCAACGCGCTCGACCATTTGCCCGAAGTACTGGTCACTCTGATCGGTTGTGTAGTCAGCATCTTCATCGTCTACGACACGATCCGAAACTGGATCAGACATCGAGCAATGACCTCGCCGGTTCGATCCTGGGGCGAGGACGAAGAATAAAAGAAATCCAAAATCCGAAAAGGAGAAAGAAAGAATGAGCACGAACATTTTCGACAAAAAATTCGACAACAAACCCGATCCGACCTTTCAAGGACAGGTGAAATTCACATTTGGGGTATCGGCGAAGGTATCGCCATACAAAGAAAGCAAACCGATCACGGCCGCCGGCGAACTGAAAATCTGGTGCGATGATGTGCGCGATCTGAGTCTTGCCTGGCAAGAAGCCGCCGCGACCGCCATCGAGCACGTCATCAACCTGGGGGAAAAAGGCGAACTAGCGATTTGCGCCGACGAGATTGATTCGATCCTTATTTCGCTATCCGAACTGGAAGTAGAAGTGGAGGAAGAAAAAGTGGTGCCGAAACAGAAAGAGGAACAAATACCGCTGGTGCCGTTTCTATTGACCCTGCTAACCGTGCCCTGGTTAGCAGTGGGCGTCATAATCGCAATCCAGCGCGCGATCAGGTCCTTCAGGTCCTTATGGACGACATAATTCCAGGGCTTGTGCTACTATCGGTAGGGCTCGTCCCCTGGGGCATCTATTGGCTCGTGCCGACGTGCATCAAAAACGGTCCGTTCGGAATTTTCGCGATCATCGGTTGCGCGTTAGGTGTGCCGGTGATACTGGAATTGGTATTCAGATGAGAAAAAACCAGGTCTATCTCGCACTGAATCCCCAAGACGATGAAGGAGTAATGGACGCCGTTGATTTCTGCGTGATGCTTGATCGATGGAATCCGGCCCCAATTACTTTTTCTCTGTGTCCCGATGGACGCTACGAGGGCATTTCAGAAGGATTCTGGGAACTGCTCAAGATATACCGGCGATTAGATCAGCAGTACAAAGACACAATCAACGCGCGCATAAGGTGGTGGGGAGAGGAATGGTCAAATGAAGCAAAGGACGAAAAACTGCGTTTGATGATCAAGTGGCTTGGCGTAGTCAAAGAACGCGAGGAAAGAGCAAAAAAGCGACCATCACGATCACGACGACATACGCAACCACAGTCATCAAATTATTTGACAACGACAAACTAAAAAGGAGGCAACTAAATGCCTACAAAAACGCCATTCAGCGTAGGACTGCTGAGTGATCCGAACGTGCGAGACGTGATCCAGCTGTGCAACATCAGCGCAGTAATCAGGAATCGAAAGACCACGTTTGAACCAATGGTCAATCCGACATTGCAAGGAATGTTGGACGACAAGCAAATTGCCGAGATGCGAGCCGCTTTCAAACTACTGATCGAGATTTGCAAGAAAGCGATCAGAGACGCAGAGGCAGAGGGGTTCGAGTTATCCATTCCTGATCCAAGTGATCTCGTGGAAGAAGATCCGTTCAACGAGGAAGCGGAAGAAAAGCGACGATTCTACGAGCAAAGGGGAGGATAATGAGTCAACAAACAGTCAACTGGGGCGGACGACAAATACCCGTTCTTGGCACTTTGGACGCGAATGACCGCACGACTTACGTTATCGAGACAGGCGGCAATGTTATTGCCTGGACTGATGGCGAAGAGTGGGGCGGCTGGACTACGACCAAACTCAGGGTGACGCCATTCCGCACAGCGGACGAAGCGCGCGACAGAATGTCCGCCATTGCCAAAGATCAATGGCACATCAACAAGGACGGAGCGCTCATTTGCTCTAACGCCGATTTGAATTTGGCAATTCAATATGCCAAACTCAAAGAGACAATGAAACAGTTAGAGGGAAGATAGGAAATGAAAAAAGAAATCATCTTACCCTGCGTCGTCAAAATCAGAAACGAAGCCGCCTTTGACTTCTTCAAAGCCCACGCAGAAATGAAAAAACAGGGCTACCGGTTAGCGCGCGTTGAAATATGGTACCACAAAAAAGCAATCCGCAATGCGGCTTGCTATATGTACGTCTACCGGAAGAAGAAGAAAGAGAAGGAGAAGGAGAAGGAGAAGGAGAAGGAGAAGAAAAAAGAAATAAAAGAATGATGCTTTCCTTTTGTTTCTTTTTTAAGATATAGGGGGAAAGTTTTCCCCCTGCGTTCATCGAAAAGCGATTCACGCACCCCCTTCTAACGGGGGGGCAGTGGATCGCCGCGACGTGCGCGGCAAAATGCGCCGCAAAAAGCACGGCGACCACTGTGCGCCCCCCCGTAACGCCCCCCCCTTTATGGACTTGCGCGGTACCCGCCGAAAAGCGGCGACCGCGCAAGAATTTTAATGCGTGTGTGTGTTGTTCTTTCTGATCAGGCGAGGAATGTCGATTTTTTTCCGTGTCGCGTCGCCGAGTCGAAAGGCAAACGAGACTGACGCTCGTTTGCTTGTTTGCAGATGAACGCGGGAACCGTTCGCGAAAAACGCGAACGGATGGGGGGACATTTCGATTGTCCCCCCATACCCCCCTTTCGTCTCTACGTCGTCACGCTGATCGAGCATTTTCCGATGTGCCGATGCAAAATGCGCGCACACTACGCGCGAAAAGCGCATCGTGCCATCGGAAAATGTAAGGACGTGACTAAAGCGATTCTAACGCTCGCGATCATACCGCAAGGTTGCGTCCGATCTACACTTTTTGATGTTCGACACCTTGAGAAACCGCAAAAGCGCAAATCACGTAAGCGCGCGGCGTCCCACTCGCCCTTGCGTGCGCCTCCTGCTCGAACTACGTTCGGGCAACCAAGCGGGGCTAAGGACGTGCGAACTGCGTGGCGGTTTGTTTCACAAACCGCCACAAAAAACGCACGCCGATTCATTCCCGCTTGTCGGCGCAATTGCCGCAAACTACGCGGCAAAACTACGCGCCGATGTTGCCCTCACAAAAAACGAGCTGAGGGGCGCACGCAAACCAAAGGAACGGGCGAGACGCCGCACAGACGTGATTTGCTACGTGCGCGGTTTCCAAGTTAGAGGGTTTGTCATCGTTCTGTGCACGGGCTGGCATCAAGCCAGCACGGAAAGCGCGTTACTGATTTTTTAAGGTTTGCGTTTTCTTCTTGGCGCAAACCCCGCGCCGATTAAAACGCACCGCCAAAAAACGGCTAACCTTAAAAAACGGCGCAAAAAACGCGCCGCCCTACGGGTCAGAACGCCTCGTGCTTGGCGATGCGAACTACGTGGCGGTTTGTAAACAAACCGCCACAAAAAACGCATCGGGCTTGATGCTCAGCCCGCCTTGCGGTGTGTCGCAAGCGATCTCAGCGGTTTCGAGATCGAATACACTTTTTTGCGAAAGGGGTTGGCGAAATGATCAAAGTAGGAAACGTCAAGCAGGTGCGCGATTGGGTGAGTTCAATCGTGTATGTGGGGCGTCCGATGAAATCGGGATGCGAACAAATTCGGAAGGGGAGCATTTTGGGAAATCCTTTTCGAGTCGGACGCGATGGAACGCGAACGCAAGTGATCGAAAAGTATCGCAAGTGGTTGTGGGGCGAGTGTCAACGTGAGCATAGTGCGGTGAAAGATGAGTTGATGCGTCTCGTTGAAATCGCCAAAGCGGAAAAAACAATCGTGTTGGTTTGTTGGTGCGATCCGTTGCCGTGCCACGCATCTGTTATCAAACGAGCGATTGAGTTCTACGTCACGGGCGAAAGGAGGTGAGAAACGATGAAAATATCCTGGATCGCAACGTTCGACTACAAATGCACCAACATTCCGTGGTGCATCGAGCGCACGTACAGCGAAGACCTCTTTGTACACGATTCGGACGATGAAACCTTCAGCTGGAAGAAGCCCTTTCCGAAGGGCTGATCGCGGCACTCCGGACATACGATCCGGCGAAAAGCAGTTTGCCGGTGTACGTCGCGCGTTGTGCGCTCAATTACGCGCGATGGCAAGCCCGAAAATGGAGTCAAGTCGAAATGCTCTCCGAGCTCGAAGACGAGAACGGCGAGATCAACCGGCTTGCCAGCGATGATCCAAGATTCGTCGAGGCGATCCCCGAAGCGTTCGTCGAACGCATCGAGGAGATTCTCGATCAGTCGCACGATCCGCGCGACCGCAAGAACCGCAAGGCACGGCGTAAGGTCCTTGTGATCGCCGGACGCGTCTTGAACGAATTGCGGATCAACGCAAACCTAGGCAACGGGATCGGCGTGGATGAGTACGACGACGCGCCGATCAAAGCCCAAGAATGGAAAAATCAATTCCGCACCGAGCGCAGCACGCGCCAGGCGGAATATCTCATCACCGATCACCTCACGCAACTGCTGGGAGAAGCTCGGATCAACGTGGTCTATGCGCGCGCCGCTCTTCGAGATGCCGCAAGACAAGCATTGCACGAGGGATGGTTGGAATGAAAGGAACTCAACAACTGTGAACAACTTTGACCGCCCAATGACAAAGCGCAACGCGATTGCACTCGCCAAGCGATCAGCCAAACGAAACCCAGGCAAGTCGTTCGTGGTCTACTTCGACCATCGAGACGACAAAGGCAAAGAGTACTACGACATTTACACGTATGAAACGTATATGAGCGAGTGCTGCTCGATTCGCGCCGAAAGCGTAATATTGATCGTCACCTGGCACAACGACATCAAACACTTCTGTTATGACTAAAAACCAATGCACCTTGATCGTGCGATGATCAAGGCGCTCCAAAAGGAGAATCAGAGTGTTAAAGCACTTTCACAATTGCACGACCGCCGAAGATGTGAAAATCGAATATCGCCGGTTGTGTAAAATGTTTCATCCGGACTTGGGCACGTCGGATGAAAAAGAAATGCGTACTCGCGCGATGCAAGAAATCAACGTCGAGTATGCCCAGGCGTCCGCGATGTTCCGGCAAGCCGAGATGCGCGAGAAAGCGCGTCAGCAAGGCAAACCCGAACCAACGGCGCAAGACTTCACAGACGCCGCCGCAGTTGACGAGCGAATTCGCCAAGCCATCGAGCAAATCATCGGCATCGAGGGACTCGACATCGAGATTTGCGGCTTGTGGGTTTGGGTGGGCGGCAACACGAAAGAGAACCGCGAACAACTCAAAGCCGCAAAATTCCGATGGGCGGCGAAAAAGAAGTTGTGGTACTTCGCTGGAATTCCCGCCGGTGGACATCGGGAATTCACCATTGACGAAATTCGGGAAAATTACGGCAGTGTGCGTGTGAATGCAAACCCGCGCCCATCAAAGACACAACAACCACGCTTGATTGGAAGGGGGGATGAGGAATGATCGCGACAACTTGGCACGGCGAGGCAGAAACACTGTGGTACGTCCTAGACGAGTACGCAGAGGAACAACCGGCAGTCGTAGCAACGATCTCAAACATCGAGCCGGACATCGAGGCAATGACCTTGCCCGAACTGAACCGCGCAATCGCCGACATCGAGCGTTTCAAGTGGACAAACACCTGTTACAGCAACAAGCAACTGCTAAAACAGATGGACGAACGATACAACCGAATGTGGCGACAAGCGCGACGCCTGGAGTACAACGTCAAGCCGCTGATCAAAGACAAAGATCGCCGCGTGATGATCGAGACAATGACCCGTGAACAAATTATGCGCCGATGGCCCAACATCGTCGCGCACGTGATTTGTGAATCCCTGGGCTATGCAACACCCAGCCACGCCGCCAGCATCTTGCGAAATGCGCTCATCGGCGATCCGGACTATTGCGAATGGATCGACGCGTGCTACAAAGGCAATCCCACCAAGCCGGTGCAGTACGCGATCAGTCCAAGCGGACGAAGATCGCATCACGGATATATGAGCAGTTTCAAGATGGCGCGCGCGCTCGTGCAAGAAGCCAACGACAACCAACGCGAACCTGTGTTTGCGTCCTGGTTCTGAGAAAGGAGAAAAAACTATGACAAGTCTTGAAGCAATCCGGGAGGCGCGTCGACGCGCCAAGCGAGAGGACTACGAGATGCGCGTATCCTGGTATCCGGATCATCCGTCCTTGAATCGGGATCACAAGTACATCACGCATCGAGCAGACGAGTCCTACGCACGCGCAGAACTATCGTACATCATCACGCGCGACGGAAAAGTACACGTCGCGCACCTGCATATGCAGCAGGACGGAAACGGCGGACGCCGGTGGCGAGGTCTCAAAAAGGATTGCCCCTTGTGCAATCCGGGGAAAGGGAGGACCGATGGGTGAGATTGACATTCACTTTGTGGCGAAGCAAATCGCCACGATTATGGGATGGGAGTTCGACGACGAACAACAATCCTGGAGCGCAAGAATCATCGATCCAAAGTCAGAATTGATGCTCTACGTCCACGACGAAAGAGGACGAATTCGAATCTCAGCCGGTTTCGGTATGTGGAGAGACTTTCTCACGTACAATCAAAGAAATGAGAAAGGACGACACGAGATCGGCGTAAGCGTCGCCAAGAGCATCGAGCAGATCGTCAAAGACATTCACCGGCGGCTACTCCCGAAATGTCTCGCCGATCTTGCGGAAGCAAAAGTCCGCCACGCCGAGTACAACGCAAACGTGGAAGCAGTTATGCGGCTTACAAAGAAGTTCGCCGATCTGCTGGGCGTCAAACCGCCCGAAAAATGCGAAGGCGAAACCACGCGCTTGCACTTACCCTTGTCCTATGGCGTCTATGGCACCATCAACATCACGCTGCGGGACGTCAAGATCGACCTGGACGACATTCCGCACGAAATCGCCGCTCAAGTCCTAATACCCATCCAGCAGCATCACGCGCGGGTTATGGCGCGCCGACAAGTCGAGAAAATGCGAGGGATGCGCGATGACGAAGACGATTGACAACGAACTGCTCACAATGCTAACCGAAGCAATCGGACTATCACTCACGACCGTCGCAAACCTCGCCGAAGAATTCGACGAACTGCATTTGCACAATCACGCCTTGTACTGCATTTGGCAGATGCATCGAGGACGTGTCAAAACCCCCCCGGGGTGGTACATAGCTTCCGTCAAAAACGACTGGTCCGCGCCTGTTGACTTTGATCGCACCTGGCAACCAAAAGTGCTGACGTTCCGCGTGGATCCAACCACGTTCGCGCAGATCGTCAGAGAAGTCAAAATCGAGGAAAGGAGGTGATCGCAATGGCATACAAGTTCGCAGGTCCGGACAAGTGCCGGATGTGTAGCCAGCCCATCGAGCAATCGGATCGCGGTGGGCGTCGAAAGAAATATTGCAGCAACCGCTGCAAGATGCGCGCGCGACAACAACGCGCGCGCACAGCGATGTGGGCGTCCTACGCCCCGCTCGAAAAAGCCCTCAAGAAGAAACGCAAATAAGAGGGTCGAGCGTGACACGAAACCTTTTTTCGTGTCCGGCACGTCGAGGACACGAAAACAGCGGTCGCGGAAATCGTGTCAACATCCGGACAAACAAAGTCCCTGTCGCTCTCCGGAGCGGCAGGGATTTTTTTTGTACGGGAAATCACGCGCGCGGGGAAAATTCGACTTTTTTCGTGTCATCCGCCTGGCAGGAGCGATTAGTACGCCCCTTACTGATAAGCTTGTCGCTTTTCGTGTCATCCGCCGCGGAAAAAACGTTTTTTCGTGTCAACGCGCGGTCGCGGTGTCCCAAAATGCGGGACATTTGCAGGTCAAAGCGATCCCGCCGGCGTCACGACTTGCCGCCGCCGCGCGGAAACGCGATCCAAAAACACAGCATCAACGCGCTCAAGAGGAAACAATAGTACCAGCGTTCTTCATTCGTCCAAGCGAGGTACGGCGAATGAAATGCGATTTGATTGAGCAGATCATTGAACATCGGTAACCTCGTTTTCAGTGTTCCACTCATTGATCAACTGCACCTGGCGCGCACTCAAACGCGCAGACGCCGCGCCAACCCGTTCAAATACCTGATCGTGTCCCACCGTCGCGCTCAAAACAAACAGACTGGGCGCCACTTGCTTGTCCACCCACGCCACGATCCGTTCTATCGTTTGTTCCTCACGCTTGATCGGAATTTTGCACTTGGCAGCATTGTCCAGAAAATCAAGCCACCATCTAGAAGTTTCCCAACGCGCCTTGTTAATATCCTCCAATTCGGGTTCCTTGAAATCTACAAAGTCCCGAATCCAGCCAGCCCCTAGAATCTGCCACGTTTCACGATGATCAACGATCATTTGCCCCGCGACTTTTGCCCGATCCCCTTTCAACTCCAACTCCACCCGAACCCAGAATTCGTCAGGCATCGCCGCATTGCCGCCCGCTTTTTTTACTTGCTCCGCGGCTTTGTCATAAATGCGTAACAGGCGCTCACTCGAACGCGAGCCAAAGTAGATCGTATGCCCTACGCCCCGCAACGCGTGCCATTCATCAATCACCTGGGCGTCCGTGCATACTTCATCCTCTTGCGCCTTGCGGCTAATCTCTGCGAGGTCGAGCAAGTGATAGTCAAAGTCATCACAAGCCACGTCAAGCCGCGTCGTATTGCCGTTGTGCCTCACAAGCCACGTCAGTAGGTCCACTGAGTCTTGTTTGCTTGTGTGCATTGCGCTTGAAGGCAAGCGGACGTGAACGCCCATATCGGATCGCATAGTAGACCAATACACTCGACCCGTGTCCCATATCTTGGCACTTCGATCGTAGCCCATACCTCCGCCGCTCATCTCCTCGAGCGACCCAGCCCACGAGCGCACAAGCCCAAGAGCATGTTGGCTATTGCCTTGAAGGGTTACACCTATCCAGTCTATGTGCATAATGGTACTACCGTATTTTCGACCCCCGTATTACTACACGGGGGTCAGGTCCCAACCGAATCGGTTGAGACAACGCAGGCAAATTAGGATAAATCGGCGTTCGCCAGGCGAGCGGTTACAAGTGTACCGCTTTGAAATGACGACGCCAACCCGATGATAACGACCACAATCCGAACAACGCACCGCACAGCGATTCGGAATGTGGATCACGAGCCAATACTTTGAATTGTGTCCCGCCACGCGCGAAACGAGGCGCGACATCAATCAATCCGAAACGACAACTTGACGTGCTTGTCGGCCCAATCAAGCACCGCCAAAATCACCAATGTCCCGACCGGCGCGGTTATCGCAAGCACCACATTCGGAACGTCGAGCGCAGCGATCAGGACTTGAAGCAAGATCGAGACCAAGATCACGCGCAAGATAAATAACACTGTTCGCCGATCTGAAACCGACATTTTCTAACTCTCCCTTGTTTTCTGCTACCGCAGGCGGACGCGTCCGCCAGCCCAGAGGGCACCCAGGCGTCCGCGCCCGCCCTCCCCGGCGTTCCTTCTTTGTCCCCCTGCATTGTAACGTGTCCGCTAATGCTTCATGAAAACGGACAGGAACATCGCCAGCATCACGCACACGACCGCCGCGCCAACGATGATCGCGGTGGGCGTCGAAACGGCAGTCCAGTTCATAAAGGACGACATTTGACTTGAAATCGTCGTCCAGTAATCAGGCAAGGTTGGCATAGCAACTCCTTCAGATCAAAGATGGTGGGGGGACACCCCACAGTGCGGCGTCCCCCACACGGTTGAGGCATAATGCCTAAGATTGAGGCGCGAGGCGTTTGAGTCGGCGCAGCGCAAAGACGACCAAACCCAGGGCCATCGTGCCCAGACCAACTGCCACGACGATGGGAATCCCGAGCACGTCGCCGATGGCGTCACCCAACGCGGCCTCAGTCAACACGGTGCTGAAATCGCTCCACATTTTGCTTTCACCTCCCTTCTCTAATAGGATTAGCGGACCCGAGTACGTCAACGTTCGACCAGGTCACGCGCCGAACTATTTTATAAAGTGTGGTGTACTACTCGATCAAACGCTGGAAGTGCCGAAAAGCAAGCACGACGATAGTGATCGCAAACACCCCCAGGATCGCCGCAGTTACCGCCGGAATCAAGAAGAAACCGGCAATGAGATCAGTCACATTCGGGACCGTCGCTTCATCCTCGATCCCGTGCGTCCACTTGACACGCGTGGCGGTCGGCAACCGCGTCGACGTCGGCGAGGGCGTTTCAGTTGCCGATGGCGTTTCCGTCGACGGAGGAGTTCCCGTCCCTTGTTGCAACACCATTGCCAGCGCGCCAGGGTGCATCGTTTCCGCTTGAACCGATCCAAGCAGAAGCAAGAACAGACAAAGCGCGATTGCCAGCGCGACAGCAAGCCACTTGATCGTCACATTCTCACCAGGGAACGCCCAAGCCCTTTGACCAGGCGAAAGATGAACTTGATCGACAACGGCAAGATCATCAACGCGATCACAAAGCCGATGCCCAAGATCAGTTGGATTTGTTCCCAAATCAGATCGCCGCTCATTGCCACGTTTTCAAAATTCATCACTCACCTCCCGATCCAAACAGTTTTTGAATTTGTTGGATCAAGAACACGACGAGACCGATGCCGATCACCGCCGCAGCGATGGCGGGAACAATCGGAATCGCGGCAAAGTCAACCATTGCGTCGGCGATGGCAGTCCATTCAATCGGCAGATTCAACATTGCCCCTCCTACGTTTTGACCCTTTGCCGCACGAGACGCCCAAAGGCATTGAGCATCACGTACATCACGACGAAGATATAGTGCAGCAGAACCCACCAGATCAGCGAGACAAACCAGACCGGCAGGCAGAACAATTCGATCAGCAAGAAGGCGTTTTGGACCTTCATCTGATTTTGCCCTGGCAGTGAGATCAAGAGAAACAGAAAGCCGACCGCAATCGAAGCGGCAACTATCTCCGCGCCTTGCACCGCGATCAGTGAAAGCGCAACAACGTCAACCGGCGTTGAATCCATCAGACCGCACCCTCGAAGGCGAGATCGTCATAGTGCTGATTTTGCCCCCGATTGTTCGCGGAACGGCGCGCGCGCATTTGATTGTGCGAGGCGATCATTTCGGCATCCCCCCCACCCGAGAACTCCTCAGGAAACGCGCGACGATACGAGTAATCCTGCAAAGCCATTGCTTCGGGCCCAGTCAAGCCATAATACAATTCCGGCGCATTCAAACCCAGGTCAACGCGCACTTGCATCCAGCTGCCCTCTTCGCTCAAGACAGGATCGACGTCCGGGCCATAACGCTCGACCATCCATTGAGCTTGTTGCCCTGTAAGCAACGTTGCCGCCACGTCAACGTCCACATTCAAGTAATCGTCCTGGCGGAGCATCATTCCAGGCACATTGATCGCGCCTGGTGTCGCCTCGTGGACATCTCCGGGCAACGCGAAATACAGCCCCGCCAATCGCGAAATCATCTTCAGCCCCCAAAGCACGATGGTAAAGCCGAGCAGCCCTACGAAAAGTGCCTGAACCAGCGGAATCGCAAACACCGCCGAGATCGCGGCAGCCAAACCCGCCAAGTCAAGCCAGAGAACAAATTCATTGAACATTTCATCTCCTTGAATTATTACGTGTCCCGCTCGACCGCGACACGAAAATATTAGAAGGGCAAATCGCCCGCGCGTTTTCGCCTTCTATCGGCTTGTCGTCGAATTGACTTTTGCGTCGGCGTGAATGCGGCGAAATTGCCGTCCGCATCATAAAGCGAATCCACGAACTCAGACGGATTTTGGGCGCGCTTTGGCACATAGCCCACCACCGGCTGAGGATCATCGTCCATTTCAAGCCATCCGCACACAGAACAGCCAAGCGAGCCATCGGGCACGTACTCTTCATCCAGACCGCTCAGGCATTCCGGACAGGCATAGGACCCATCGGCGAGAGAAATAGCGCGGCTACGACCGTACTGTCCGCCGTCCTGTCTTTCCGCCTCCAAAATCTCGCGCGCCTCAACTGGATCCATTTCGGGACCCCCATCCGCCGAATAAACCGAATCATCACTCCACCCGCCAGGCGCGTTCAATTCCCCCACCGACATCCCGAGTTCTTCAGCTACCCGCTGCTCGATACTCAAATCCGGACGTTTCAACAGAAATTGAGCCAGGTCGATTTCAAACTGCGCTTGCTGAGTCGCTTCACGTTTTGACAACGCGATGACGTGACGCAACTCCAGCAAATCGTACAGACGCCGGAAAACGATAACCACGAGCGGCAGCGCAAACACGCTAACGCCGAGTGCCAGGACGAGCGGAATTTGTAATACCGCGCCGATGGCGTCCGCCAATCTCGTCAGGTCAAGCCAGAAAACAAAATCATTGAACATTTCAACTCCCCGAATTATTTCGTGTCAAGCACGTGCGCGACACGAAAATACTAGAAGGGCAAATCGCCCCCGCGTTTTCGCCTTTTCTCAGCTTGTCGCCGAAGGGACTTTGCCGCACCACTTGTTTCATCGTAAAGATACTCTTCCGCCGCCATAAGCTCGCGACACTCCTCCACCGACATCCCGAGTTCTTCGGCTACCCGCTGATCACCCCCGCGTTTTCGCCTTTTCTCAGATTGTCGCCGAATGGACTTTCCCACATCACTCGTTTCATCATACAGCCATACCACCCGACCACGAGGATCGCCCCCCTGTCTTTCCGCCTCCAAAATCTCGCGCGCCTCGACCGGATCCATCTCAGGACCACCGTCCGCCGAAAATACTTTATACTCATCCCAAGGATCGGGCGCGATCAACTCCTCGACCGAAATGCCGAGCTCCGCCGCAGCTTGTTCCTCGACCGAACGGGGAGGATGGCGCAACAAGAAACTCTGAATCCGCGATTCAACCTCGCGCGCCGCCGCAAACTCCCGAAGAATTTCATCCGATTGACGATTACTCGAAGCCAAAGCATAAAGTCGGCGAAACGCGAACGGCACAAGGTAGAACACGATCACAGTCAGCCCCAACGCTGGCACCAACGGAATAGACAACACGCCCATAATGGCATCGCTCAACGCGGACAACTGCAAAGACGAAACAAAATCCCCGAACATACCTCTCCTTTCCTAGTGTACGAGAGTAAGACTACTCGCCCTCGTCGTCGTCCTCATCGTCCAACCATTCCTCTTCATCGTCCTCCGGAATCCTTGGATTCGGATCGCTCATTGATCTCACCCCCTTTCATCGAATCGTGACACTGAAATTATTGACGCCGCAAATCTTTGTACCGCCGGAAACAGGTTTGCCATCGGCATAGATCGCGCGAACGCCCGTAATTTGAAAAATGACGCAATCGCCCTCCAGCACCACCCCATTCACCTCAGCAGGCGTTTTAGGTAGTACGCAAGGCGTAGCACTAACGACAACAGTCTGAGGAACTGCCACACGAAGAACCTCCGGACCTTTCGCTTTTCCGGTCGGCGTCACAGTCGGAGAAACAAAGTAAGGTCGCTCGATGCGAACGATCTCCGGCGGACAACCCAACCAGGTCGAATCTACCCAGCCAACATTCGGATCCGAAAGGTACACCACTCCGTTTTTTGCGTATGAAAAGCCCGAAGCGCGAACCAAAGAACCTTGAAGCAGTTTCACGCTCTCGGCCTCAAAATTCGACACAACGCGGCACATCACCGCGTTTATCTCATTCGGCGCCGCAACAATCACGCCGCTCGAACGACCCGAGGTTGCCGGTTGTTGTTGCTGAGGCGCAGGCACGTTCGGTTGAGACGCCCCCATAATCCCGCCGCCAATCGCAGGAGGCGTAGCAGTCAACGCCAAACCTTTCACCGCAGGCGGCAAGGGACCCTGCTGCTGCTCCAATGCTTGCGCCGTTTCTCGTTTTTTCGCCGCAGTCGCCCCACCGGTCAACGCCATATCCGCGCCTTGCAGCGGATTGGCGAAACGTGATCCCATAAACCAGCAGACGCCCAGGATCAGGACGATGAAAAACAAGGTCAACAACTTCCGGCGATTTTGGAAATGCAACTCCGGACGCGTATTGTCTTTTGGCGTCACGCCTGGCGCGGCAAGTTTTTCCGGCGCATCAGGCGCAGAAGTCAAAGGTTGATCGCTCACGCGTGCGCCCCTGTCCTTGGTTTGTTGTACCATCCGGTCGGCACGAGCAATTGAGTGCTACCCGCGCGTCCGGCGATCTCATATTTTTGACTTTCCAAAATTCCGCCATCGTCCGCCGGAATGAACTTGGTCAAGTAACGTCCAAAGACTTCAGTATAGCGACGCCACAAGAACCAACCTTCAGACGCCTCGCCGTCCGTCCAGGTGTACAGCCACGCCTTGAACATCCAGAGATCGCCGCGCCGCTTAGCAATGACATCCGTCATTCGCTTGTCAATTTCATTCTTGGACGCTTGCAACCAAAAGCAATCCAACTTGCGCGCGTATGCGCCGTACCCCGAATATCGAAAACCACTGTCACGCGAATCGGCGCCGTGCGCCCATCCTTCATCGAGAATCACGCAGGCGCGATAACAGTGATCCAAGCGTGGAATGAAATCCGGATCGGAAGGCACATTTGTAAATACGCCATCTACCAGGCGATGCCCATCCTTGCCTTTCGTTTCGTACAACCATTTCGCAAGCCCGAACGCGAGCGAGGTCTTACCGCCGCCAAGCCGACCTTTCAGCCATACCAAGCGATAAGCCAGGAGTGCTTCAAGGAAATTCTCCGCATTCCAGAACGTCGGTTTGGGATAGGTGATCTTCTGTTCCAATTCGACGACGCATCGAGGAATCGCCGGTTCCACTCCGGCGTCCTCCAACCAATCGCCGAAAAAGAAACCCAGGATCGGGTCCTTTGCAAAACTATCGCCGTACAGATAGCGCAGATAGGTAAAGAGCAAATGCTTGAGCCGCATTTGCGCCGCCGATGCCATCGGCAAGCCGTTTGCCAAAAGCCCCATTCGCTTAGCCGCCCATAAAGAGTGAGACGACCCATCTAATCGCATCGGCGATCAGAAAGACGACGAGCAGGACAAACATCAGCACCACGAGAGCCAAGCCAGCGGTACCAAAAATCAACATTCGATCACCTCTAATTTTGCTGCACCTGGCGCGCCAGGAAGACAAAGAAGAACACGATCATAATCGCGCCGAGCGGCACAAGCAGATTGACGCCCAGGTACGAAAATTTCGTGACCTCCCACATCGTAAAGTTGAAGCAGACCGGCACGGCACCGCCCCCGAAAATCCTGGTCACTTGTTCCGGAAAGCAAAAGCCCAGGACACGTTCTTGGATCGTCGCCCCTGGCGTCTCGAAAGTTTGACCGCCCTGGGTTGCGAACGGCATCACGCCCGAGATGTTGCCCGTTTGCTGGGTTGCAACCACCCCGCCAATTGTGACCCCCAAGCCGCCCCCACCACCTGCGCCCGTGGGAATTGCAAAGGGCGTCATTTCCTTGGTCGGATAATAAACCGGCATCGGCGTCCCCGGTCCGTAGATCGGCGTCGGCCAGTTCAGCACGTTGACCGAACCGGTAATCTGCACCGTGTTGGTGACGATCACGGGTTGAGGCGTCCCGCCAAACGTAATCACGTAAGGCGTACTCCATCCGAAATCAACAGTCGGGTAAGGCGGGAAAGTCGGGTATGGGGCGAACGTAGGAAATGGCGGGAAAGTCGGATAAGGTAATTGCGTCGGATAGGGTAATTGCGTCGGATAGCCCCCACCGCCGCCGCCGGTTGCCGTAGGACTGGGGATCGGCGTAGGCGTTGCCAGGTTGCCCGATCCGCACCCGGAACTAGGACAAAGCGCGTCCAGGTAATTCGTCCCGCCATCATAGATCGTGCCCATCAATTGACCCGTGTTACCTACGTACTGACCCATTGACCAGGAAAACTGTTTCCAGGTGCCATCACAATTTGCGGCAGGTTGCGTGATGAGCGCATTTGTCCCCAGGGTTTGATCGTACCAATGAATCCGCACATACTGCGTTGATGTGCAACGATAGTAACCCGACCAATTCGCGCTTGAGACCAACACCGGAACACTGTAAACATTGCCCCAGGTTGATCCGGAAAAGCCCACCGATCCCGAATTCGCATCTTGACTGACCGACGATTGAAACGCAAAAGACATCATCGGGACCCAGCCCTTGAGCGACGCGCGAAACGACCAATTTCCCTCGCTCTCCGATGCCGTGTATGAACTCGCATTGGAAATCGAAATATCGTCCACCGCAACCACGTCATTACCAGAATTGGCGTTGAACGAAATCGCGATCACTTTTCCCGCGTACCCGGATAAATCGTACTGCTGCTCAGTCCAGCCCGAAGCACTCACCGGATTGCCGACGAACAGAATCTGCCCCGTGGTGTAATCCCACACTTGCAGGTACAGCATCGCGGCATAGCCAGTTAAGCGACCGACCCACATCGTCAAGACGGTTGACGCACTCGGAACAAATGCGGAACTGACCAAAGCACCGCCGCCGTTACCATAAAACCACGCCGCGCCATTAGCGGTCCGTCCAATGTCCCCGCGCCACACCTGAGACCCGAGAACAGTCCAGCCCGTGAGACCACCACTAAACGCCCCATTCGCTGGAATCGTCCCTTGACCAAAAGCAAGAAACGGCACGACGAGGATCGCGCTTAAGGAAAACAAAAGCGCAGCCAAGCCCAACGCGAGACGATGCCGATCCGATGTTCCTGGTTTTCTCACTTGATCGCCCCTGACAAGATGCCCCACACAAAAAGGCAAACGCGGAAATAAATTTTCCCGATCATTTCTTCACCGGCCCAACTTTGCGCTTGGGGCGAGACCCTTGCGCGCGCGCCGCTTGAACCTGATCGCTGAAGGTTTGCACCTTGATCACGTCAGGACGCCCTTGTTTATGCTCCAAGGCAACCCAGTATTCCGTATCCATCTGATTGCCTCCGCGCACGTAGCCCAACTTGCCCAGCTCTTGCTTGACCTCTCCGTACTGCCCCGTTTCCGATCTCCACGAACCGGCAAAACTACCTCCCGCAGTCGCCATTTTCCAATCGTCCGCCACTTTGCGGTTAGTGTTCTGCATCTTCGCCGCACCCATTCCCGCAACCGTCTTGCTCAACTTGAAAACGCCCTCCGTGATGTAACTGGCGACGATGATGCAGATCGGAACGCCAAAGACAAAGACAATCACAGACCACTCCAAATATTTCGTGATGTCCTGGGTCAGACGCTGATTAGTCAACGTCCCGACTAACGCGCCCCACATTGCACCTTGTTGCATAACACACCCCGTTTACTTTTGATGAAGCAGATTGAGCACGGTACTCGAAAAGTAGGCGATGAGGAAAATAGCAACAGAGACCGCGACGACAATCGAGATCGTCATTACAACCGGTTGCCAATTGAACCACTGCACGATGAGGGATTGATTGTTGTCCAGCGAGCAATGCTGCGGGACCCAAATACGACAAGCGAGCCCGAAGATTTTACAACTCGAACACCAAAAGCCTGCCCACATTTCACGTACTCCAGGGGAAAAAGTAAGAGGATTAAATCAAATGAGGTCCGCGAGATCGCTAGCAGCTTGATGCACTACCTACCCGAGGCATACGCCCAAATCTCGCACGTTCCCGCCGCCTTGACCTCGTTTGTTCTAGCGTGGCGGCTTGCCAGCCGGTGGCGCGTTCGCCGGACGGACGTTGGCAATCGTCAATTGAATTCCGGTGCCGAACGTCAGCTTCCGGATCGCGGTGACGTCGGCGATGATGTCCGTCCGCACCGCCGGGGGCAGCACATTCGCGCCGCCCGCCATTTGGCAGGACTGGACGCCCGCCGTGTCGTCGTACAGATCGATTTGCCACTGGGCGACTTTCTTGCCCGGTTCACGCTTGGAGTCGTAGGACGCATCCTTGACGCCGACGACTAACCCTTGCACTAACATAGAGACTCTCCTTTGGTTGCGCGTTCGCGCGGAATGATCGAGGGGCAATCCCCCACGATGGCAGAAACAAACAAAAATGCAACCGACCCAGGGAACGGGTTCGGTTGCATTTTCCAGCGCGCCGAATCAATTTCAAGTTGTTGGTTGCTGCACGTAGGTCTTCAGCTTCACATCACGTTTTTCCATGTCAACGTCGAGAGCCAACTGAAACGTACCGCGAAACCTAGAACACTCCAGCATAGGTTCAATCGACTCCAGCCACTCGTGCAGCTTGAGGAGCAGCAGATTTTTCATGAACGCTTTGCTTTCCACGCTGATACTATACACCCGCGCGAAGCCAAATGTCAAGACTTTGGCGGCAAGATGTTACGAAACGAATGAATGTAACGAATCGAACATTTGGTCTATTTGAAACGATATGATATACTTGAGATATGAAACGGCGCAAGAATTTCCAACTCGGCGTGCTGCAACTCAAACGCGCTGACCCAGCACCGACCAAGTACGTGTCGGCGAGCATCGCGGCGCGCGTGTTGTATTTGTCCAAGGTACAGGTGCTGCGCTACTTTGCGGGCGGGGAATTGAAGGGGTTTCGCGTGGGACCAGACCGAAACGCGGCGGTGAAAATCGCGCGGTCAAGCATCATTGAGTTTGCGGAGAAATATCAAAAGCGGACGATCAAGCAAGACGAGATCGATCAATGCGCGAAGGGATGATGTGACCAGATCGTCGAATTTCACCAAAATCAAAATTGATGTATAATTGGTACGGAGGTGCCTATGGTAATGACTCGGCGCAAACCGCGCCTAACCTATCGCCAGATATTGGAGAATGTTCGAGCACTGCCACTCGCTCAACAAAACCGCTTGCGCGCCGAACTGGACAGGACGCCGCGCGTGTACATCATGCGCCCGACGGGTTCGCCCGTGGCGATTCGACGTGGGCGTCGCCTCGCCGCTGAGATTCGCAAGGAACTAGCAGGCAAAGTAACCGGCACGCTCGAAGAAACGATGATCCGCTTGCGAGGGCGTTCATGGTCGTCATAGACACCGACGTTCTCTTGCTCGAATTCGCGTTTCAGAGTGACGCGCGTCAAACAGTCAATTCTGAATTTCTGGAGCGCGTCCGGACCGAGGAACCCGCCATCACCGTGTACAACTTGATGGAACTTTTGGGACAATTGTCGTTCAACCTTGCTCCGGCAAAATTTGATAATTGGCGCGAATGGCTCATCGAAGTATATAACCTGAGTGTGCTCGCGCCGGTGGGACTCGACAATCCAACTGCGACGATCAACTTCAAATCAGAAATCATGGATCAACCGTTTGCCAAAATGCGGATGCACCGCATGGCGTTCATGGATGCGCTTGCGCTGAATCTCGCGGAACGAACCCCGAGCGTAACGAGTTTTGTTACATGGAACGCACGGCATTTCAAAGGCAAATCAAGTTTGCGCATACTCACGCCCACCGAGTATCTTGCCCAAGTCTAATGGGGAACACCCCAAATGGAAAGAAAAGTAACTGCGCCGATCAGAAAACCACGACGCGTCGTCGAGCGCAACATCGCGCTGCTGGGCGATTTGATGCGCTTTTTGCTGGCAGAGCCGAAAGTTCTGGCGTCGTTACCCAGTGACTTTGAGTTGGTCATCCTACCGGACGACGATCCCGAAATGCGACTCTACAATATGAGGTTGCTGGATGCGTTTGCCCGCCGCGACAAACCAATTGTGTTTGCGCGACTCCAGTCGAGCAAAAGAGCGCATTGGCGTCAAGCCCAACCCAATCTTTACGTGCCAATTGCTGTATAAACGAAACCTTCGAGGCAGTTCATCGCCTCGAAGGTTTTTTGTGTGCTGTTACCTGCTCTTGTGTGCTTACACCCTCTCCCCTGGAATCACCGGCTTGCCATCTACAAATCGGCGCATCACGACCTCGGGCAGTTTGGCGTAGTATTTCAAGATCGTCGCCGGGCTATCGCCGGTGTTTGCCATCACAACGACTGGCGATTGCTCGAGCTCGACACTCCGCGAGACGTACGTGGTCCGGAGCGAGTGCCAACTGATCGCAAAACCGAGCGCGCGCTTGGAGTAACCCTGGATAATTCGCTCGACCGTCTTGGGCGCCATCGGGAACGCCGTAGCACGCCGCAACGGGATGCAGGAAATGAAAGTGACTTGCTCTTTAGCCAACCGACAATCGTGAAAAGCGCGCGCATCCCGTTGTCGGCGTGTGTGTGTTCCCCGTTCGTGCAAATTCATTTTCTGTGAATGCAGTTGGTGATTGACAGCATATTATTTCGGTAATCTATGAATCCACGGCAAATGGTCTACCGACATGCTTGGATACCAACCGAAGGTAGGTAGAAGTTCACCGATTGCTGCGGACAGATTCTCTACTTGGCGTCGTATTTCTTCTTTGTAATGGGATGCTTCCTCGCTCTCCGAATTCAGGACTCCGAATACAGCACCAGCAGTTGAAATGGGAACAACGAGTTCCGATTCTGTTTCGAGAACTGCTTGGACGTAGTTTGGTCTCTCTCGTACTTTTTGCACGTTTAGTGTCTTTCCTGTGGATACTGCCGACCCAAGTAGCCCCGCAAACGTCGCAATCCGATAGCGTTGTTTGTGAGGTGGTATTACGTCCGCTACTGCAACGAGTTGACGTGAGTATGTAGATGAAGTCATCAAGAAGACTTGATTGTAATCTGTCTGTGTAATGTTCTCAAGTTCTCGAACCGCTTTCTCTAGAAAGGTAGCCAAATCATCTGATTGCCTCAATAGCGCAACATACGGATTTTGGCTCACTTTGGAAGGCTGTTCTTCCGTCAAATACCTGCCAACGGATGCCGCAACCTTGAAAGCCAAATCTTCGGGCGTTGTAAAGGTATCCCTCACTAGACCGCTACTAATTTTTGCCTTGAAAGAGTGTAACTTTGTTTTGCCAGGTTCGTCCTCAATCATTTTGGGCGGCCAAGGATGTTCTTCGTCTACGAGAAAGCAGAAAAGAGGTTTGTTGAGTTTCTTGGCGTAGTCGAATTCCTGTTCTGTTATCGAAGAGAGCGACCCTGCGGGAATGCAACCATAACGGTAGGCATATATTCCGACAAACAAATCACATGTTGCAATTTCCGCCAAAGCGACCTGTGTCGGCTCTAGCGGCTGAGAGCCGAATATTTCCATACGTCCCACTTGCTGTCCGAGACGTTCTAAAGCTTCGGTTGCCGCCTTGCGATGTTCAACGAGGTCTATGTAAGTTGAACTAAGGAATGTTTTCATGTCTCACCCAGGTTTCGATGTTCTTGAGTCTATTCGATTACGCGACTTGTCAACTTGCGAGTGGTACGATGCTCCAGTTGCAAGGGCATGACGGGGAACGCTACCGCCCGCCGATTCCGCCGCAAAGTGTCCACGAAATGAAAGCACGCTGCAAACGCGAAGTCACAATGCCAAAAAGCCGCGACGGTGGCGGAATCGGCGGGCAGGTGTTTGCAGACGTTCTCTTTCGTGTCTCCGTATCACGGATTGCCAAGTGGCGTACCACAAACACCACAAAATTTGAACCCAGAATCATTAACAGTTCCGCAACGACTGCATTTCTTTGTGAGTGCCGAGCCACATTTTCCGCAAAATGCGTTGTCAGGTGGATTGTTTGCGCCGCATTGGTTACATCGTTTAGCATTAGTTTGAGTTGATTGAGAAGTAGATGCCAATGACGTTTTTGCTTCTCTGATTGCCTGACGCAATATTTCAGAGAATTGGCGAGCGGCTTGCTGGGACACAAAGTAGCAATACGTATTGTTACCGCCGCTATTGTTGGTAGCGTAAACTCTAAAGTCTAATTTGGCTGCTACCTGCTCAGAGACGTTGTCTATATCAATGAGTCGCGTTGATGAGAGCGATTCTTGATTGGGGTAAGAATTGCTCGAAGAGTGCATATAAATCACAACTTGATTTTGGGTGATGACGTAGGCATTGTAGCAATCAGTGAAACCGTAATTCTTGAAAATGCCAAAATCTTTATTTCCAATTTCTCGTTGTGACTCAAAACAAGCAATTACCTTGTCGTCAGTTGCCATATACCTTTGTAATTCTCGGGCAACTTTGGTTGGCAATTCTTGAAAAGCGCATTGTCTTGACATTATCGGCATAGGCGTACCTTTCGCTAATAAAAAGGAATGTCTGCAAACGCTGTAGCGCACCGCAACGGCGGGCGAATCGAAAGTATCTTCCTATTGCCAGCCGCCCCGCCGTTGTCGGTGCGCGTGTGTTCTCCGCTCGCGCATTCTCGCGTTTTTCTTTCTATCGTCTCGAAACGTAGTTCCTCAACACTTCTTCAAGAGGAACTGATGACTCGCCTGCTTTGTATCGGTTCAGTTGCTCAACAAGTTCAGTGGCACGATGAAGGTCGGTCTCGGCGGATTCAATTGCAAGGCGAGGCAATTCGATTGATAATATGTTTGGCTTACTGCCCAAGTGAATGCCGAGAAATCCTATCTCCTTTGAAACGGTGGTGTTTAGGTGTTCCTCAATACTTGTGATTACTTCACGGCGTACAACTTCGGCGGTATCATAATTCCCGATAGCCGTCATCAACGCCCAGCGGAGATATTTTTCAACGATGCTGACGAGGGCTTCGCGAGGTAGGGAAACTAAGACGCGAGCAATTTCATCTTTAGTAGAGCGTGGGTCAAATTTATAAACCATCCTCAGCCGAACATTGATGGGCATAGCGTCGCGAGAGAATATCTCGTTGAACGTGTATTCTGCAAATTGACTGCCTATGTATACCAACGGTCCTAGCGTTTCAAACAAGCGTTGGTAACTGATAATGCCAGGACCTTTAACTGCCGAGTATTTGCCAAAACGATAAATGACTTGAAGATTGCTTTCTGGGACGAAGGCGTACCTCAAAAATATGGTAGCATTCCCTAACAGCAACACAAAGCGAAGTGCAAATGGAAGTCTGATTTGAGATGGCGCGTCTGCGGATGATGTCAAGACTTGCTTGCCAGCGAAGAAAGAAGGATGCTCTTTGGAAATAAGTTCCAACAACTCCCTGCCCGCGTGCGTCTGTTCAAGTTCCGCCCTACCAACTTCCTGAAAGTCACTGAACAGTTCCTGCTCTACCTGCTCAATCTCGTTCAGTAGTGCGGTCTTGACGCCCTTGAATTTTCGGTACGTGGCAGTAATGCTAATCGCGCAAACGATGGAAACCACTATTGCCCACGTCACCAAGATTAGTGTGTTATACATTGCCTAATCTCTGTTCTAGCCGTTTGACTCGTGTTTTCAATTCGGCTATTTCACTTTCGCTTTGTTCTTTGCGTTTCATCTCCAATCTATGTTCCAAGAATAACTCGCGTTCTTTGGCAATCACATCGAGTTTATGCTTGTAATGCAGTTCGTCACGTTTCAGCATCCACAAGATATAGGCATTGATGGGAACGGTGAAGAGTCCACTGATTGCCCCCATCAAGCCACTCAGCAAAAGATTTACTGTGGTCTCGGGTAATGTTCCCATACGAGGTAATCCTCAATTAGAATCTCAGGGTGCCTTTTAGTCTTTGACTGCCGCGCCCGACTGCGGAATGATGCGGCGTGGCGGAGAACACTAAGACTTTGCGACGTGCGGCGGGAAACAACCTTCGCCCTGGCGGTCATCGTCCTACCGCCGCATGTCCGCAAAGCGTGAGTTGAACGAAGTGCATTTGTTATGTGAGCCGTTGGACTTTCAGTCTATTACG
>Ga0194126_10001908_pt1 | contig 34309 bp, 34 predicted proteins | sample TA2KigC150mmetaG_FD_148641 | JGI IMG/M metagenome (GOLD analysis project Ga0194126, IMG submission 148641) | Freshwater microbial communities from Lake Tanganyika, Tanzania - TA2015035 Kigoma Deep Cast 150m | ecosystem: Environmental > Aquatic > Freshwater > Lake | place: Tanzania: Lake... | reverse complement strand
TGAAGCGACCGGGATGACCGTGGAGACCTTCTACGAGACCTACCGCGACCCGGCAAACGATCCCTGCATCGAGACTCCCCGCGACCTATGGCCCGATCCCTGAGCCTCGCCCTCTTCATCCTGTTCCTCCTGGCTGGCATCCTCCCGCTCGTGCTTTGGCCGGAACACGCCCGCCTGGTGGGCAGCGTCATCCTTTCTGCCAGCCTGGCATTGGGCGCGACGCTGGCCGCCAGGAAGCACATCCGCCTCCACCGCCAGGGGTTTTCCACCCGCAAGGGGATGGCGCTAGGCATAACACTCGATATCCTCGGCCTGCTGCTGGTCATGGCCGCCGCCATGCTGGCCGGGGGGTATGCAGGTCAACTGGCTGCATCTTGGGGCGGTGAAATCCCAGGCCTGCTGGCCGGTTTCGCAACAGGCTTGTCTGCCGCCTGGCTGGCACGCAGATTGTGGGAAAAATTCACAACAGCCATCAGACCGCTTTCGCCATCTTCCACCCGACGGGATAACAACCCTCCCGCAGGTTCGGAACTTGCGAGAGGATAGGGGATCATCCAAAAATTGGGCTTACAGGATACAACGAAAATAAACGAACCTAAAACTACACTAACTGCCTGGTTCTTGTCAGTTCCAGTTAAGGTATTTGTTCAAGAAGCAGTATCTACCAAACCTGGAAGGCGCCTCCTTTCCTACCCTCGGCGGGAATAAACTCACTGCCGGGCGACGGATATGGTCCCGCCATCCTGCGTGGCGTGTAGACCGCGCCCGTCAATTTATGCTATACTGTTGGCAGGCGCCTGACAGACTATGCCAACCGAAATGCCCTCCCCTACACGCATCCCCTGGCCTGCATGGGCAAAGTTCCTGCGGCGCTACGGGCTGGAAAACCTGGCTGCCTGGCTGCTCGAAGCCGGTGGACCGCTGAATGTGCTCGGGGCGCAGGCGCTCTTCCTGGGCAGCCCGCTCCTACAGCCGCTTTTGAATGGGGATAAGATCGACGCCCTGGCAAACCTGCTCGAAGACCATGATGAAGGCCAAGCCTTCATCGAATACTTGCGGGAGTCGGCCGCATGAACTGGACCACCCTTGCCGGCCTCGGGCTGGTGGGCTTGAGCGCCGGGCTGATGCTGTTCCTGGCCGCCCTGCGCCGCAAGGAACCGCCGGTCTTCCGCCGGATCGCCGCCTTCTCCCGCCTGGGACACGCCATCGGCCGGGCGGTGGAAGACGGCTCCCGCCTGCACGTTTCGCTCGGCAGCGGCGGCCTGACCACCCCGCAGAGCGCCTCAGCCCTGGCCGGCCTGACCGTCCTGCGCCGCCTGGCAGACCTGACCTCCGCCGGGGACAAGCCCCCGGTCGCCTCCAGCGGCGACGGGGCGGTCGCCATCCTCTCGCAGGACATGCTCCAGGTCTCCTACCAGGATGCAACCGCCGGCGGCTTCTACGACGCCACCGCCGGGCGCCTGGCCGGCCTGACGCCCTTCTCCTACGCCGCCGGGACCATCCCCATCATGCGCGACGAACATGTCTCGGCCAATGTGCTGATCGGGAACTTCGGGGTCGAAGCCGGCCTGCTGGCCGATACCGCCGAACGCAAGGGGTCCTTCACCTTATCCGCCACCGACAACCTGCCCGCCCAGGCCGTGCTCTATGCCGGCGCCCAGGACCCCCTGATCGGTGAAGAACTCTACGCCGCCGGGGCTTATGTCAATGCCGGGCCGTTCCATGCCGCCAGCCTGGCCGTACAGGACATCCTGCGCTGGCTGGCGATCCTTGCCATCCTGGCCGGCGCGCTGTTGAAAATGGTGGGGCTGCTGTGAAAGGGATCATCTCCACCGCCATTGCCATCGCGGTCGGCCTGGTCGTCCTGGCGGGTTATTTCATCGAAACCCCGTTGCTGGTCAACCTGCGCCGGTTGCTACTCGATTGGGCGGTCATCCTGGCGGCCGTCGCCCTGTTCGTCGGCCTCGCCAACCTTGTCAAAGTCCACAGCGCCAGGGTGCGGGACAGACAGAAGGGCGGCTTCTACAGCGTCGTCCTGGTATTGTGCCTGCTGGCGACCCTGCTTGCCGGCCTGGCGCTGCGCCCGGAACACCCGGTGATGGCAGCCGTCTTCAACGCCGTCCAGTTCCCGGTCGAGGCCAGCCTGATGGCGCTCCTGACCGTCAGCCTGGTCTACGCCAGTGTGCGCCTGCTGCGGCGGCGCAGGAACCTGTTGTCGGTCATCTTCCTGGTCACGGCTGTGATCATCCTGCTCGGCACCGCCCCGCTGCCATTCGGCGAGATCCCCATCCTGGGCGACCTGCTGCGGCCATTCTTCACCCAGGTGCTGGCGGCGGCCGGGGCACGCGGCATCCTGATCGGTGTGGCGCTCGGATCGCTGGCGACCGGCCTGCGCATCCTGTTCGGCGCCGACCGGCCTTATGGGAGCAGGTGATGGCTGAAATCGCCTGCCCCACCTGCGGCAAAACCAACCCTGACGGCGTGGCAGCCTGCCAGTTCTGCGGCACATCCTTCCAGCCCGCGCCGGGCGGCGCAGCCATCCATCCCGGTGAAAAACCGGTCAAGAAAGCCACCGCCGAGTTTGAGGGCGTGCGCCCGAAACCCTCCGACGATGACCTGATCCGCCCCGGCGATCCCCCGGTCAAGAAAAAAACATCCGAACTGGAACAGGCGCTGCCATCGTGGTTGAAGAACCTGCGCGGCCATCCCGACCAGCCGCCCGAACCTGCCCCCGATGAGCCTCCCGCCCCCGCGCCGGCCGGCGAGGCAGAAAGAGTCGAATTCCCCGACTGGCTGGCAGGCCTGGAGGACGATAAGACCAGGGTCGAAGAGGAGCAAGTCCCCGATTGGCTTGCCAACCTGCGCGGCCGGATGCAGGAGGAAGGCGAAGTCCCGCCGGCCGCCTCCCCGCCTGATACGCCGGCCGCTCCCGCAGTGGACGACCTGCCCCGGGAAGAAATGCCCGGCTGGCTCTCGCGCCTGGGCGACGGGGAGGCCGTCCTGAAGGACGCCGTCGCCCGTCCGGCCATCCACCCGGATGAAAATGCCCGGCCACTGCCGCGCGAGAACACCTCGCCAACCGGGGCCGGGACGGATCAGCCCGTCCCCGAAGCCAGGCTGCCCGGGGAGGAACCGGACTGGCTTTCCCGCCTCCAGCCGGAAGCGGACTACCTGCCGCTGGAGACCGCCGGCGAGGCGCTGATGCCCGGAGGCGGGTTGGCTGGCACCCCCACCGCCCGCCCGGGAGAGGAGATCCCGGATTGGCTGGCAGCCGCGGCCGGGGTCGCAGCCGCTGAAGGCTCCCCAGCCTCGCCGGGTGGACCGGCCGGCGTCACCCCGGCGTTGATCGCCGGCGGCGAGGAGTCCCCCGCCCGGACCGATTCCTCCCTGCCGCTCGAATCGCCGGACTGGCTTTCGACCATCAAACCCGAACAAGCGCCCGCCCCCGGGCCGGCAGCAGAGACCGGTGATGGGCAGGTCGATGGTTCGCTCGAACCGGCGCAACTCCCCACCTGGGTGCAGGCCATGCGCCCGGTGGAAAGCGTTGTGGCTGCCGCCCCGCTGGGCGAGAGCGAGGAACTGCCGGCCGAGGAGCAGGGACCGCTGGCCGGGCTGCGAGGCGTGCTCCCTGCCGCCCCGGGGATGGGCGCCTTCCGCAAACCCCCGGCATACTCGATCAAACTCCAGGCCAGCGAAGACCAGGCCCGCAATGCCGCCCAACTCGAACGGCTGGTGGCCGGGGAAGGCCAGCGCAGCGAACTGCCGGAACCGTCCCTGCTGGGACCGGCGCGCATCCTGCGCTGGGTCGTCGCCCTCCTGCTGCTGCTGGCGGTGTTGCTGCCGGTCGCAAGCGGGATGCAGGTCGCACCCGACCTGTCCGGTTACCCGCCCGAAATGGTCGCCGCCCGCAATGTCGTCCAGGACCCGGCGCTCGTCCCGGTCAATGCGCCGGTACTGATCGCCTTCGATTACGAACCAGCGCTGGCCGGCGAACTCGAAGCCGCCGCCGCCCCGTTGATCGACAACCTGCTCTTCACAGGCGCCCGCCTGGCGCTGGTTTCCACCATCCCCAGCGGCCCGGCCCTGGCCGAGCGTTTCATGCTCGAGACCCAGTCCTTCCACCAGTACACCGGCGGGGAGGAATACGTCAACCTGGGCTACCTGGCCGGCGGGCCGGCCGGCATCCTCGATTTTGCCATCGACCCGCCCGCCGCCGCGCCGGTCACCCCCGGCGGCGCGGATGCCTGGTCGCTGCCGCCCCTGGCCGGCGTCCGGGAGTTGGGCGATTTCACCCTGCTGATCATCGTGACCGACAGCGCCGATACCGGGCGCGCCTGGATCGAACAGGCCTCCTCCCACCTGCAAGGCAGGCCGGTGTTGATGGTCATCAGCGCCCAGGCCGAACCCATGCTCCGCCCGTACTACGAATCCGGCCAGGTGCAAGGCCTGGTGACCGGGTTGGCAGGCGGCAAAGCCTATGAGCAGTCCATCCAGCGTCCCGGCCTGGGGACGGCGTACTGGACCGCCTTCAGCGCCGGCCTCTTCATATCCGTGCTGATCATCCTGGCCGGAGGCATCTGGAGCCTGGCCGGCGAACCTGGCAGCCGCAAGCCATACCGGGTGACGGAGAAACCCTGAGCATGTCCACCGCCCTTTCCCCTGACCTGGTGACCGCCGCCGCCAGTTTCCTCCTGACGGTCATGGTCTTGAGTTACCTGGTCGGCGACAACCCCCTCTTCCGCCTGGCGGTCCATATCTTCGTCGGCGTCTCGGCCGGTTATGCCGGGGCGGTGGCCTGGTACCAGGTCCTGTGGCCGAAACTGTTCCAGCCCCTGGCCGCCGGCGGGACCGGCGAGCGGCTCTTGTCCATCATCCCGCTCGGGCTGGGCATCCTGCTGCTGGCGAAACTCTCCCCCCGCTCGGCGCGCCTCGGCAACCCGGCTATGGCCTACCTGGTGGGCGTGGCGGCGGCGGTGGCGGTCGGCGGCGCAGTGCTGGGGACGCTCTTCCCCCAGGTGGAAGCCTCCACCCGCCTGCTGGATGTGACCGGCGCAGCGAGCGCCCCGGAAAAACTCTTCGAAGGCAGCATCGTCCTGGTTGGGACGATCACCACCCTGGCCTATTTCCACTTCGGGGCCAGGAACACCGCCGCCGGGCCGCGGCGCAACCGCCTGGTGGAACTGCTCGGCCTGGTGGGGCAGGTCTTCATCGCGTTTGCCTTCGGCGCCCTCTTCGCCGGGGTCTATGCCTCCGCCATGACCGCCCTCATCGAACGCGTCTCCTTCATCTGGAATTTCCTGGCCGGCCTCTTCTAGCGTATGCCTGCATCCCTGATCACCGCCGACTCCCTCCTGACCGTGGACGTGGGCACGGTCACGACCCGCGCCGCCCTCTTCGACGTGGTGGAAGGCGGTTATCGCTTCATCGCCTCCGGCCAGGCGCCCAGCACGGCCGCCGCCCCTTACAGGAACGTGGCGGAAGGCGTCCACCAGGCCATTGGCAACCTGCAAACCGTCACCGGGCGCATCCTGCTGGGCGGCGACCAGCGCCTCATCATCCCCGCCCAGGACGGCGCCGGTGTGGACCATTTCACCGCCACCATGTCGGCCGGCCCGGCGCTCAAGACGGTGGTGGTCGGCCTGCTGAACGACTACTCGCTGGAGAGCATCCAGCGCCTGGCGCGCTCGACCTACGCCAGGGTGCTGGACCTGGTCAGCCTGAACGACCGGCGCAAGCCGGAGGAACAGATCGACTCCATCCTGCGCCTCCAGCCGGACCTGCTGCTGATCGCCGGGGGCACCGACGGCGGCGCGACCCGCTCGATCGACCGCCTGGTGGAACTGGTCGGCCTGGCCTGCTACCTGCTGCCGGCGGATAAACGCCCGGTCATCGTCTACGCCGGGAACCAGGACAATGCCGTCAAGGTCAGGAATACCCTCGGTCCCTGGACGCCGTCCCTCCACATCAGTCCCAACATCCTGCCGCGCCTCGAGACCGAGGATATCCAACCCGCCCAACGCGCCCTGGTGCAGGCTTATGCCCACATCCGGCGCAGCCAGACCGGCGGGTTGGACGACCTGGCGGCCTGGTCGGATGGCAGCCTGCTGCCGACCGGTTACGCCCACGGCCGGATGGTGCGCTTCCTGGGCCAGATCTACGGCGGGCAGAAGGGCATCCTGGGCGTGGACCTGGGCGCCTCGGCCGCCACCATCTCGGCCGCCTTCCAGGGCCGGCTGGTGCAGGGCATCTACCCGCACTTCGGGCTGGGGGAGGGGCTGGGGGGCATCCTGCGCCATACCAGCCTTGAATCCATCCTGCGCTGGCTGCCGCTCGACATCCCGGCCGAGACCGTGCGCGACTACATCTACCAGAAGGCCATCTACCCCGCCAGCCTGCCGGCCACGGTGGAGGACCTGGCCATCGAACAGGCGCTGGCGCGCCAGAACCTGTCCCTGGCAATGCAGGCGGCCGCCGCCGATTTCCCGGCAGGCATCCCGCGCCCCGCGCCGGACCTGACGCCGGCCTTCGAACCGGCGCTGGCCGGTGGGAGCGTCTTCGCCGCCGCCCCCACCCTTGGGCAGAGCCTGTTGATGCTGCTGGACGGCATCCAACCGACCGGCGTCACCACCATGATCCTCGACCAGAACAACCTCCTGCCGGCGCTGGGCGCGGCTGCCGGGCGCAGCCCGATCCTTTCGGTGCAGGTGCTCGAATCGGGCGCCTTCCTCGGCCTGGCGACCGTGATCAGCGTGGTCTCCGGCGTGCGCCCGAACACGCCAGTGCTGCGCTTGCGGTTGTCGGTACGCGGCGGCGCAGAGACCCAGGTGGAGGTGCGGCAGGGCGCGCTGGAACTGATCCAGTTGCCTCCCGGCCAAGCCGGCCAGGCCAGCCTCCAGCCGCTGCACCATGCCGATGCCGGTTTCGGGGCGGGACGGGGCGGGCAGATCCCCGTCAGCGGGACGGCGCTCGGGCTGGTGATCGACGCCCGCGGCCGGCCGCTGCGCCTCGCACCCGACCCTGCCCGGCGGCGCGAAATGATCAAGAAATGGCTCTACAGCCTGGGAGGTTGACCGGAGATGCTGGCCCCGCTTTCCCACATCCTGCCCCTGACCACCATCCACCGTGAACGGCTCCTGCCGCTCGCCGGGCGGGTGACGGCGCGCCTCGAACAAAAAGTCAGCCCGGTGGACGTGGTGGCGGAAGCCAGCCTGGGGCGCGAACACGTCCTGCTGGATGTAGGCCAGGCGCTGGGACTTCCGCCCGAAGCGGCCGGGAAACTGGTCACCTGCAAGGTCGGCGAACGCCTGGAGGCCGGGCGGGTCATTGCCCAGGGGCGGGGATTCGTCCCGTTGCCGGTCAAGGTGCCGCGCGAGGGGCGCGTGGTGGCCTGCGGGGGCGGCAAGGTGCTGCTGGAAGTCGGCGAAGGGACGCTCGAACTGCGCGCCGGCCTGCCCGGCATCGTCACCCGCATCATCGCCGGGCGCGGGGTGGAGGTCACGACCCACGGCGCGCTGGTGCAGGGCGTGTGGGGCAACGGCCGGGTCGACCTGGGACTGATGCTCTCGATGATGACCGAACCCGGCGAGCCGCTGGTCGCCAGCCGGTTGGATGTCAGTTTCCGCGGCTCGGTGCTGCTGGCCGGCGCCTGCTCCGACCCGGAGGCGTTGCGCAATGCCAGCGACCTGCCGCTGCGTGGCCTGGTGCTCGGCAGCCTGTCCCCGGCATTGATCGGGCTGGCGGCGCAGGCGCGCTTCCCGGTGCTGGTGGTGGACGGTTTCGGGAACCGCCCGATGAACAGCGCCGCCTACAAACTGCTGGCCTCCAACGCCAGGCGCGAATGCACCGTCAACGCCGAGCCATACGACCGCGCCACCGGGACGCGGCCGGAGGTCGTCATCCCGCTGCCGATCTCGCAGGAGCCGCCGGCGCCCCACCTGGGCGAACACTTCACCCCCGGCCAGCGCGTCCGCCTGTGCCGCGCCCCGCGCCTGGGGGAGATCGCCACCCTGGTGGCGCTCAAACCCGGCCTGACGACCGTCCCGAGCGGCCTGCGCGTGGCGGCCGGGGAGGTGCGACTGGAGGACGGCAGCCAGTTGGTGGTCCCGCTGGCGAACCTGGAAGTGATCAACAGCGCCGGGTAGGCCGGACGGTTGCGGCGCCGGTGTCATTTAAGATGGGCTTTTGGATGATATAATTCCGCCATCCGGATGGCTGGAACGGTCCGGTGAACGGTTCGCACAGGAGATCGATTGCACCATTGCCCATCCGGGCAGAAGCAAGGAGGAAGTCATGTTCGAACAAGGCGACAACGTCAACCTGGAATCCCCTGCCGCGCCGGGCGAGGCCGGGCCTGAGAACAGCAACCGGACCTTCATCATCGTCGCCGGCATCTTTGCCGGCCTGGTCTTCCTGACCCTGGTCTGCCTGGCGGTCTATGTCCTGGTGATCGCGCCCTCCCAGGGCGGGAGGAAAGCCGCCGAGGCGGCGACCGTGGCCGCCCAGAACACCCAGGTCTCGCAGGCCATGACCCAGACGGTCGAAGCCAGCCTGTGGACGCCGACCGAGCCTCTCGCCAGCCCGACCATCGAAGGCCTGGCCACCGAAACGCCGGTGGTGGCCCTCGATGGCGACACCGCCACCCCCGAGACCGACCCGCTGACCGCCACCATGGCAGCCCTCAACACCCAGGTCGCCATCGCCCTCCTGACCCCCACCGCCACATTATCGGCCACCCTGGTCGCCCTGCCGGTGGGCGGATTCGCCGACGAAGTGGGCCTGCCGGGCTTGCTGATCATCGCCCTGGCGCTGGCGCTGGTCATCCTGCTGGCGCGCAAGTTGCGTTCCGCCCCGGCGCGTTGACCGGGACCTGGAACCGATGACTAAAGTGCATCCCGAGCGGATGCACTTTTTTCTTTAGGCCATCACTGCCCCGCCAGCGCCGACCGCCTCAGACCCCAAGTGTCTCCATAACGGACATGGTTGACCCAGCCCTGCACGGCGGTCGTGATGGCCGATAGCGGTATCCCTGCGCAGGATTGTTCCCTCCACATGCGCCCGAGGCGGCGTCGAAAGGCAAATCCTGTTCGGGGTTTCAAGCGCCGGTATTCAGGAAAAATGACGAATCCAAGGAAAGGTAGACCGGATTGGGACAAAAGCGCCTGCATCGACTCTTCGTGCAGGTGAGGCGCAAGCCGGACAAGCGTTCGATAATTGCCTTTTTCCAATCCCGCAGGGTCAGTTTATTATCTGCAAGCAGCAGGAAATCATCCACGAGCGCACATAGGCGGGACAGTGCAATTCACGTTTTACGAAATGGTCGAACGAATTGAGGTAACAGTTCGCCAAGGACTGGCTGGTCAGGTTGCCGATGGGCAGGCCGCATGGGCGGCTGGCCGCGAACAGATCGTCGCCGGGGAAAAAAGACCATTTCGTATTCTTCCGCCAGCACGCCTCTGCCGCGGGCGAGGATTTGATCCCCCAGCCTGAGGATACCTTCGTCAGGGATATTGCGCGCCAGGATACCGCGCAGGATGGCATGGTCGATGGACGGGAAGTACTGGCGTATGTCGCATGGGAGAACATATTTATACCTGCGGGAAAACTACTGGGCGCGATCGATGGCGCGGTGCGTGCCTTTTCCGGCGCGGTTGGCGTAGGAATCGAAGATAAAGGAGCGCTCGAAGACCGGTTCGATGAGGCTGCACAAGGCGTGATGGACGACGCGGTCGCGGAACGGCGCGGCCGAGATAATCCGCTTCTTCGGGTCGTGGATGTAGAAACTGTGGTATTCCCCCGGCGTGTAACGCCTCTCCAGCAGTTCGCGCTGGAGCGCCAGTAGGTTGTATTCCAGCCGGTACTCGAAGGCGGCCGCGCTGGGATGGCCGCGTTTGCCTTTAGCGGCCTTGCGGTAGCCGAGCAGGAGGTTGTCCCCGGAGCAGAGTTGGGAATACATGTCTGGTATCGCCAGGCTTTGCCAGGCATTAGCCTGTCATCCATATTCCGGCGCCGCCAGGCTTTGCCTGGCGCTAGACGATATCGCGATAGGTTTGCTCTACAAACGTATCTGGCCAGTCTTCCCACTGCTTTACCAGCCCCGCTTTGACCGGGTTGTTCGCGATATAGGACAGGATACGCTCGAATTCATGTTCATCGCGCACCACATGATCATAACTTTCGCGGCTCCAAAACCGGCCTGGCTTTCCCAGGATTTTCTGGCAGGCATGGCCGGAGCGTCCTTTCAAAAGCCAGAGCGCATAGGCCAGAGGAGTGTATGAAACGCCATTTTTTCGAGGCGGCGGCGCAGGGATATCCTGCATATCCACAAGCAGGTGAACATGATTGGGCATCATGCAAAAGGCCAGCAGGCAATACTGGTGTGGATGAAGGGCATGAATCTCGTTTCGGATGATACCGGCAATTTGCGGCTCAGTCAGCCAGCGCGGACCGTTTGCCTTGTCCAGGGCGCGGTCGAAGCGCGCATAGGCTTCCCTGCAGGCATCGTAGTATTTCTGATGACTTTGTTCAGGAGGGAGGAGATCAAAAAGATGTTTTGCCTGCTCATACTCTTCCTGGAGCAGGTTAAGGACTGGTTTTGGAAGCGACCCCTCGAGGCGAAAGGTCACGAAGAATGTGGCGTTGAAAGGATGCCAGTGCGGCAAACGGCGGCGGTAGAAGTCGCGTTCGGTCATCGCCACGAATTTTAACCGAAAATGTATCGAGTACCGCCGGGCTGTGCCCGGTATTTCCCGACCAAAGTTCGGCGGGACGATACGAATTGCCATGCGGCGTGAACGAATCGAGGCCGCAATATTTGCGGCTCTCTGGTTATAAGTGGGGTTGGGTGCACACTCAACCAGGATATGTAAGCGGAGGTGGTCGAAATTGGTGTACCCAAAAGCCCTGCCGGAGGTGGCAAACCGCATCTTCTGCTCGTGACCGGCAGCGCCTGGGGCGGGTATAATCCTACGGTACATAGGAGGCGCTATGCTCAAAATCGGTTACATCGGCCTGGGCCTGATGGGCAAGTCCATCGCCCGCAACATCCTCAAAGCCGGCTTCCCGCTGGTCGTCCACAACCGTTCGCGTCCCGCCGTGGATGAACTGGTCGCCGAGGGGGCGCGCCCCGCAACCTCCCCGGCGGAGACGGCAGCCCAGGTGGATGTGATCTTCACCAACCTGCCCGATTCGCCGGACGTGGAACAGGTGGCGCTGGGCGCGGATGGCATCCTGGCCGGGGCGCATAAAGGATTGGTGTGGGTGGACAATTCGACCATCAAACCCGCCACGGCGCGGACCCTGAGCCTGCGCCTGTCCGAAAAAGGCGTGTCCTGCCTGGACGCGCCGGTCTCCGGCGGCGATATCGGGGCGCGCAACGCCACCCTGGCGATCATGGTCGGAGGCCCGGCGGAGGCGCTGGAAACGGCGCTGCCGGTCCTCCAGGCCATTGGGAAGACGGTCACGCACGTGGGCGAGGCGGGGGCCGGGCAGGTGGCCAAGGCTGCCAACCAGATCATGGTCGCGGCGCAGATGGCGGCCATGGGCGAACTGCTGCTCTTTTCCCAGAAGGCGGGCGTGGACCCCGTAAAAGTAGTGGAGGCCATCAAGGGCGGCGCGGCCCAGTGCTGGACGCTGGATGTCAAACCGCCGCGTCTCTTTGCCGGTAACCGCCAGCCGGGTTTCAAAGCCTCCATGCAGGCCAAGGACCTGGACATCGTGATGGAGTCGGCCCGCGAGTATGGCGTCCCGCTCCCGTCGGCCGCCGTCCATGCCCAGTTATTCAACGCCATGCTCCAGATGGGCATGGGCGACCTGGACAACTCGGCAGTCATCGGCGTGATCGAACAAATGGCCGGGAGTGCGTTGAAATTACCGGATACCTTATGAAAAACGCGAAGCATCGCTGGCCGCTTGTCCGTGACTACCTGCTCATCGTAGCCGGGGCATTGCTCCAGGCGATCGGACTGCAATTGTTCCTCGTCCCAGCCAACCTGGCCAGCGGCGGGGTGAGCGGCATCGCCCAACTGGTCAACCATTTCAGCGGCTGGCCGATCGGCCTGATGGTCTTCACCGGCAACATCCCGCTCTTCCTGCTCGGCTGGCGCTACCTGGGCGGCCGGCGTTTCATCAGCCGCACGGTGGCGGCGGTGGCAGGTTTCTCCCTGTTCGCCGACGCACTCCTTTGGCTGCCGTTCTTCCCACCCGAGGGGCTGGTGGAGGACCTGGTGCTGAACGCCCTTTACGGGGCTATCGTCTGCGGGGTCGGTTACGGCCTGGTATACCGCGGGCTGGGCGCCAGCGGCGGGAGCGACATCCTGGCGCGCATCCTCAACCACTGGCGCGGCGTGCCCATGTCGCAGAGTTACCTGCTGGTCGATTCAGCCGTCATCCTGGCGGCCGGATTCATTTTCGGCTGGGAGAAGGCGCTCTACGCCCTGCTGACCCTCTACGTCAGCGGGATCGTGGCCGAGACCACCCTCGAAGGTCCCGGCACGGTGCGCACGGCTTTCATCGTCACCACCCGGCCGGAGCAGGTGGCAGATGGCATCTTGAACCTCATGGAGCGCGGGGTCACCTATCTGGCAGGGCGGGGAGGCTTCACCGGGGACGATAAGACCATCCTTTATTGTGTGGTGGCGCGCTCCGAAGTGGCGCAATTGAAGGGGATCGTCCATGATGCCGACCCTGCGGCCTTCATGGTCATCGGCCAGGCGCACGAGGCGCTGGGGGAGGGTTTCAGGCCGCTGGCCGGCTCGCAGCGCAGATGACGCCCGTTTCCGTTGCCAGGTACTGGACCGGGACATCGTGCCCGTGGTGGGGGAGGTCGCTCAAAACCATCGCCGCGAAGGCCACCCCCAGGCTGGTCCCGCCAAAACCGGCCAGGAAGCGGTCGAAGAAACCACCGCCGTAACCCAGCCGCCAACCGCAGATATCGTAGGCCAGGCCGGGGACGAGCGCCAGGTCGATCTCCAGGGACGCGACCAGCGGCAGGTGCGCAGCCGGTTCTGCCATGCCAAATGGATGTCGCACCAGGTGGGCGGGGTCGTAGGCATGGAAAAGCATCCGGCCTTCAGGCAGGACGCGCGGCACAGCCCATTGTCTGGTGGGATATTGTTCCAGGAGCAGGGAAAGGTCCACCTCGGCACCCATGGCAAGATAGGTGGAGACCACTCGCGCCTGTTGGAAAACAGGCCAGGCGGTGATGTGGGCGCAGATCTCCCTGCTGGCCTGGAGCCTGAATTCAGCCCCCAGGCTGGCGCGCTGCCGGCGGCACTGCGAACGGAGTTGTCCCTTTTCGAGGGCGGGCGGGATGGACATACCGCGATTATATCCCCGGTTGATAACGCAACAGCCGTCCTTTTGGGGCGGCTGTTGATAAACCGATATTTCGTACCAGGTCATCGCATGAGCAGACAATCCATTTTTCGGTCAGTCGCTTACACGGAGCATCAGGCAGTGGCGGTGAACGAGCGGACCACTTCGGCGATCAGGAGCAGGGAGACCATGAAGAACAGCACACCCAGCAACCAGACGCCCAACACCCCGGTGACGAGCGCCGCGGTCACACAACCGGCCATCACCAGCATGGCACGCGTCAGCCGCGCCTTGTAATCGGACTGGATTTTGTCCAATGCCAGCCAGAGCAGGATTGCGAGACCCATCCCCGCCAGGCTGATGGCGATGGTGGACACCAGAACCTGGTTGCCACTGAAAGGCAGGTCCAGGTAGACGATGCCACACGAACCGTCACGGGTGGGGGTCTTGAAAGCCGCAAACTGGAAGAGTTTGACCAAGATCAGGTGGTTGAAGACCACGTCGTCACGCGAGACTGTCCATTGCAGGGTCTGGCTTTCACCGGCCGGGATGAACATCCGGTCGCGGTAGGAGCGGAAGAGCCCCATGTTCCCAATTTCCACCTGGAAAAGCGGCTCGATCTCTTTTTCGTTGGGGTTGGAAAGGGTAACCGCCACTGTCCCAACCTCGTCCCCGGATAGAATGACAGGGCAATCCAGGTTCTTGAGCGATTCATCGCCCTGGTAACTGAAACCGAAATAGAAATCGGCTTCCAGGTTGGCGATGGTGGTGGCTGCCGCCAGGGTCATGCCAAACAACGCGCCGATCCCAAAAAGAATAAAGAGAAGCGTACGGATAACTTTACTCATTACAAACAACTCTCCTTCAGGGGAACCATAGAGCCGGATTGTAACACCAGAATACGCAGCAATTATACGGATAGTTCCCCCAGACCACACCCTTCCCCAGGAGGGTCTTGCCGGGCATTTCAGCGCGCCGATTCCACCCACATACTACGGCCGTCGGTCGTCAAGTGGATCCAGCCGTCGCGGTCGGTGCGCAGCAGGGTAAAACCTTTCAGGATCTCGAGCGTCTGGGGGTCGGGCAGGCCGAACGGGTCGTCGGCGGCGACGCTCAGGATGACGACCTGTGGGCGCAGGTTTTCGATCCAATCGGGTGGGTTGGCCGGGGCGTAACCGGATTCGGCCAGCAGCAGCGCCGTCACCGGGCCGATGGCGCGGCCGTATACAAATTCCTCGAAGACGGCAAAATTGACGCCAAGCGGCAGCAAGGCGCGGAAGCCCTCCCAGGCAACGAGCAACAGCGCGCCGCGCGGGTTGGCGTCCAGGACCTCGAGCCGGGCGCCCTCGCCCAGGTCCAGGGTGACACCAGGCGCGGCGTAGACGACCGGGATCCCGCCTCCGGTCAGGGTTTCATCCAGTTGGCGCGAGGCATAGGAGGCTTCGGGGTTCCCCGCCCACAGCGCCTGCGCCGGGGGGAACCGCTCCAGCAGTCGCGGCAGGGCCGCCAGTTCCTGCTCCCCGGTGGACGCCACCACGAGGAAGTCCAGCCGCCGGTTGAAGGGCGGGAGGCGCCGCCCGAGACCGTCGGAGAGACTGGCGACTCCCGGTCCGCCGTTGACCAGCACGGCGCGCCCGGAGGGGGTCTGGATCAGGATGGCGTGGGCCGAACCCACCTCCAGGAAGGTCAGGTGCAGGCGGCCATCGGGGGCGGCGGCGGCAAAGCGCCAGACCAGCACGGTCAGCACACCCAGGGTGGAAAAGAGCAAGGCAGGCTTGAGCGCCGGGCGCAGGTTTTTTACGCGGTCCCAGCCGAAGGTGAGAACCAACAGGATGGCATAGAACAGGAAAACGAAGAGCGCCGAGAAGTCGCCCAGCGCCAGCACACCGCCCGGCAGGCGGTCGAACAGTTCCACCGCCCGGATGGTGTAGGCTGTGAACGGCCAGGCCGTCAGGGCAACCAGCCTCCCGGCGGGGATGTACGCCAGGCTGACCAGCAGCGCCAACCCGCCCAACACCATCACCGGCGGCTGGGCGGGCAGGATGAAGGGGTTGGCAACCAGCGAGACGAGCGAGATACGCCCGAAGTGATAGGCCATGACCGGCAGGGTGGTGAGTTGCGCCGCCAGGGTGAACAGGAAGTACTCGGCCAGCGGCGCCGCCACCCGCTGGGCGGTCTCGGGTGGGAGCCGCCGCGCCAGGAAGGCCTCTGCCGCCTGCTGGAAGGGCTGGGCGTAAAGGATCAGTCCCAGGGTGGCGCTGAAGGAAAGTTGGAAGCCGACATCCCAGGGCAGGTAGGGGTTGAACAGGGACATGACGGCGGCGGTCACTCCCAGGGTATTGAGCCCGTCCTGGCGGCGGCCGACCTGGCGGGCGAAGAGCGAGAGCGTGCCCATCACCGCCGCCCGCACCACCGCCGCGTCCGCGCCGACCAGGATGGTGTAGAGGGCAATGCCGGCTATGGCTGCCACGACACCCCGCCGGGGACCCAGCGCCCGGCTGAACAGGCTGACAAGCAGGCCGGAAAGGATGGCAATGTTGAAACCCGAAATGGCGATGATGTGCGCCGTGCCGGTATCTTTAAATGCCTGCTGGAGATCCGCCGGCAGGCCGGTATCCACGCCGAGCAGGATACCCGCCAGGAGCGAGGCCTCCGGGTCGGGGAAGATGCGGTAGATACTGGTGAGGGATTCATCCTTGATAGAAAAGATGACCGCCAGGACGGGATTTCCTGCACGACCCGGCAGGCGGGTGGCTTCGGCCTCCGGCATGTAGGCATGGATGCCCTGCCGCGCCAGGTAATCGCGGTACGAGAATTCTTCGTCCTCCGGCGGGGTTTCCAGCCGGCCGCGCAGGCGCAGGATGTCGCCATAGTGGTACACCTCACCGCTGTCCACCCGCGCCAGGAGCAGGCCGGAGGCCGGGAAGTCGTACCCCTGCCCGGTATCCACGCCGGTCACCTGCAGGCGCAAGTTGGTGTAGGATTCACGGGTATCGGGCGGTTCAACCACGGTCCCGGTGATGAGCAGGTCATAGGTACGGTCGTTGTACCAGGCAACGTGGAAGGCGTCGATCTGCGGCTGGCTGGCCTGGTAACGCGCTCCGCCCAGGAAGACCAGGGCCGGGATGAGCCACAGCACAACCGGGATGGGCGACGCGCCAGGCCCCCGCCGCAGCCTGGGTAGGACGGACGCCGCGCCGGCCAGCAGCAGGCTGGCCCCGGCCAGGACCAACCAGACGGTCAGCGACAGGGACAATGAACCGGCCAGCATGAGGCCGGCCAGGAATGCCAATGAAAGCCAGAGGAGGGGAAGTCGGATGGTCATGCGGAGACAGGGTTGCCGTTGGGTTCCGGGCTGCGGGGAAACCACCCCCGATGCCACGATTGTACAGGGTTCGGGCAAGCCGTGCAAGGGGAAAACGCATGCCTGAATCCGTACTGGACAGAATACCCCCTTTCAAGTAGAATACCGACCCGTGTACCTGGATTGACATTCGGAGGAAGTAACTTTGGCAAACATCAAGTCTCAAATCAAACGCAATCGTCAGAATGAAAAGCGTCGCCTGCGCAACCGCGTGGTGCGCGGCCAGACCCGCTCGGCGATCAAGACCGCCCAGAGTGCGATCGAAGCCGGGCAGGTCGATGCCTCCCGCACTGCCGTCATGCAGGCCATCAGTCGGCTGGACAAGGCTGCCCAGCAGGGCGTGCTGCACAAGAACAATGTCGCGCGCCGCAAATCGCGCTTGCTGAAGCAACTGGCGGGCATCAAACCGGCGGAAGTCGTTGAAGTCAGGAAGATCGAAGAACCCCCGGCAGCCGAGACCAAGACTGCAGTCGAACCTGCGAAGAAGGCCACCACCCGCAAGGCGGCCGCCCCCAAGTCGGGCGCGACCAAGACCGCCGCTTCGAAGAAGACTGCTGCTCCCAAGAAGAAGGAGACAGCCGCTCCATCCCCGAAGCCGAAGAAGGTAACAACCGCCAAGAAGACGACTGCCAAACCAAAAAAAACCAGCGCGAAATAGGAATAGACGTTCGCGGCTTGCAAAAATCATGAGCGGGAGCGCCCAGAACGACGGGCCTCCCGCTTTTGTGATTGTCGGATGATATAATTTTGCCGGAGGTAGGATAAGTTTCCAACTTGTCCTGCAACAAAACCATGTTTCTGACCGAACAACAAACCCTCGAAGCAAAGATCAAGGCCTTCTGCAACGCGCAAGGCATCCCGGTTGCCGCGCTGGAGTGGAAGCCAATCCCGTTCAGCGGGGAATGGGGCATCAGCACCTCGTTCTTCGCCACTGCCGCGGCTGAAGCCAAGGCCGGGAAGGTAGGCGGCGTCCCGGTGCCGCAGCGCGCCCAGGAGATCGCCGAACAGATAGCCGGTCAGATGGACGTGCCGGGCATCAGCCGCGTCGAAGCGGTGAAAGGCTATCTGAATCTTTACTTCTCAACCTCAGAGTACGCCCAGCGTGTGGTGCGCGGCGTGCTGGATTCGGGTCCGCGCTTCGGGGCGGGGAAGCCGAAGGGTGAACGGGTGATGGTGGAATATGCCAACGTCAACACCCACCATTCGGTCCACATCGGACACGCCCGCAACATCATCCTGGGCGAGGTGCTGGCGCGCATCGTCCAGTTCGCCGGGTTCGATACGGTCCGAGCGTCGTATCCGGGCGACATCGGCCTGAGCGTGATCACGGTCCTGTGGGCGTACGACAAGTTCCACCGCGGCCAGGAGCCGCAGGGCATCCACGAGCGAGGACAATGGCTCTCGAAGATCTATGTGGAGGCGGTCAAACTGCTCGAGCCGCAGGAGAACGAGACGCCCGGGCAGAAGGCGCAGCGCGAAGCCTACGACGCCGAGCGGCGTGACCTGTACCGACGTTGGGATGCGGGCGATCCCGCCGTGCGCCAGTTGTGGCTGGAGACGCGCGAGTGGAGCCTGGAAGAACTGCGCGACATCCTGAATACGCTGAATGTCAAGATTGACGTCTGGTTCTTCGAAAGCGACGTGGACGAGCCGTCCAAGGCCATCGCCGAAGACCTCGTCAGGCGCGGCATCGCCGACGATGAACGTCCGCAGGGCGGGCCGGTAATCGTCAAGATTGATGAGAAACTGGGCCTGACCAGGGAAAAGTACCGCACCAACGTTATCCTGCGGGCCGACGGGACTTCGCTCTACCTGACCAAGGACCTGGCGCTGGCGAAGGTCAAGTTCGAGACCTATCACGTTGACCGGTCCGTCTATGTGGTGGACGTGCGGCAGAGCCTGCACTTGCAGCAGGCCTTTGCCATCCTGCGCCTGATGGGCTTCCCGCAGGCCGAGAAGTGTTTCCACCTGGGCTACGGCTTCGTCAGCCTGCCGGAAGGGGCCATGTCGGCCCGCCGCGGACGGGTGGTGCTGCTCCAGGATGTGATCGAGGAGGCCGAGCGCCGCGCCCTGGCAGCGATGGGAGAACGCACCCCCGACATGCCCGAGGACGAGCGCCGCAAAGTGGCCCGCCAGGTAGGGCTGGGCGCGCTGGTCTATGCCATGCTCTCGGTGGACAACAACCGCGACACAGTCTTCAACATGGACGAAGCCCTGAGTTTCGACGGCCGCACCGGACCGTACATCCAGAACGCCCACGTGCGGGCCAACTCCATCCTGCGCAAAGCGGGCGGTACCGCTCCGGCGGAGGCGTCGTTCGGGTACGAACTGACCCCGCACGAGGTCCAGTTGATCGACCTGATGTCGCGCTTCCCGGACGTGGTCGAGCAGGCCGCGCAGGAGTACCGTCCGCTGGTGGTGGCCAGTTACGCCTACGAACTGGCGAACACCTTCCACAGTTTCTACCACGCCGTGCCGGTCATCCAGTCTGAAGTGGAGACTATCCGGGCCGCCCGCCTGCATCTGGTGGCTGCCGCCCGGCAGGCGCTTGCCAATGCTTTGGCGTTGATGGGCATCACGGCGCCAGAAGTTATGTAATCCCGTTTCCCGGCGTCACGTTGCCCAGTATCACGTGACACCGAGTCGTGACACTGGAACACTTGACACTGGAACACTTGACACTGGAACACTTCAAAAGGAGAACCTACATGCCAATCCGTACCCTCATCATGGGCGCCGCCGGGCGCGACTTCCACAACTTCAACGTGGCCTTCCGGGACAACCCCGACTACGACGTGGTGGCCTTCACCGCCACCCAGATCCCCGACATCGAAGGCCGCACCTATCCCGCCGCGCTGACCGGGAAACATTATCCCAAAGGCATCCCGATCCACGCCGAGAGCGACCTGTTGAAACTCATCAATGATTTAAAGGTAGACCAGGTCGTCTTTGCCTACTCGGATGTTCCACATGAGTATGTGATGCACAAGGCTTCGATGGTGCTGGCTGCCGGCGCGGACTTCCGCCTGATGGGCAAGAAGAGCACCCAGGTCAAATCCAGCAAGCCGGTCGTCTCGGTCTGCGCCGTGCGCACCGGTTCGGGTAAGAGCCAGACCACCCGCCGCGTCTCGCTCATCCTGCGCGGCATGGGCTTCAAGGTGGCCGCCATCCGCCACCCCATGCCCTACGGCGACCTGGTCAAGCAGGAAGTCCAGCGCTTCGCCACTTACAAGGACCTCGACAAGCACGAGTGCACCATCGAGGAGCGCGAGGAATACGAACCGCACCTTGACAACGGCGTCATTGTCTATGCCGGTGTGGACTACGAGAAGATCCTGCGCGCTGCCGAGAAGGAAGTGGACATCGTCCTGTGGGACGGCGGCAACAACGACTTCTCGTTCTACGTCCCGGACCTGAAAATCGTGGTGGCCGACCCGCACCGCCCCGGCCACGAGAGCGCCTACCACCCCGGCGAGACCAACGCCCGCGATGCAGACGTGATCGTCATCAACAAGGTGGACACCGCCGACCCGCAGGCTGTGATCCGCGTGCGCGAGAACCTGCGCACCCTGAACCCGAAAGCGACCGTCATCGAGGCCGCCTCCCCGCTCTTCGTGGACAAACCCGCCGAGATCCAGGGCAAGCGCGTCCTGGTCATCGAGGACGGCCCGACGCTGACCCACGGCGAGATGGCCTACGGCGCCGGGTACGTGGCTGCCAAGCGCTTCGGGGCGAAGGAGATCGTTGACCCGCGCCCGTTCGCAGTCAAGTCCATCAAGGCCACCTACCAGAAATATCCCAAGACCGGCCCCATCCTGCCCGCCATGGGCTACGGTGAAGCGCAGATGAAGGACCTGGAAGCCACCATCCGCAAAGCCGACGTGGACATGGTCATCATCGGCACACCCATTGACCTGACGCGCGTCATCAAGATCGAGAAGCCCCACCAGCGCGTGCGCTACGAGTTGCAGGAGATCGGCCAGCCCACGCTGGAGGATATACTGAAGAAGAAGTTCAGCCGGGGCATGAAATAACAGAAACAAGAGACGGTTACCAATCCGGTGGCCGTCTCTCGTTAGGGGATGTGTACTTGGATCCTGGGTTTTATCTTGCCGGAAGGCAGCCCGGCAGCGTGATCGAGCGGAATTCACTCGGATGGAACAACAGCCAGCCAAGTCCTGCCAGCGCAGCAATGATTGCACCAGCGATCATCCAAAAATTACCTTTCATCGCGCAACTCCCTTCTATGCTTTGTATACGTTGAATTCAACATGGAGTTCCTGTAGAACCGACTGACATCATCCTGCCACAAAACTATGATATCCTCTGGGGGATGTCCGCCTGCATCTTGATTGTAGATGACGAATCCGCCGTGGCCGACCTGCTGGCCTATAACCTGCGCAAGGCCCATTATCGCGTCCTGACCGCCTCCGACGGGCGGCAGGCCCTGCGCCTGGCGCGCGCATCACAGCCCGACCTGATCCTGCTCGACCTGATGATCCCCGAAGTGGACGGGCTGGATGTCTGCCGCGAACTGCGCCGGGACAGTTCCGTCCCTATCATCATGATCACCGCCCGGGGCGAGGAGACCGACCGGGTGGTCGGCCTGGAACTGGGGGCGGATGACTACGTCTGCAAACCGTTCAGCGTGCGCGAACTGATGGCGCGCGTCAAAGCCGTCCTGCGCCGCGGTCGGCCTGCCGAGGTGGGCGGCGAAGCGGTACTGCTGCACGGCCCCGGCAGCCTGAGCCTCTATCCCGAGCGCCGGACAGCCGCGGTGGGGGAAATCCCCATCGAACTGACCCGCCTGGAGTTCGATCTGCTCCACCGCCTGCTGGCCAACCGCGGGCGCGTGCTGACGCGCGAGCGTTTGCTGGAACAGGTCTGGAACTACGATTTCACCGGCGACACGCGCGCCGTTGACAGCGCCGTCAAGCGCCTGCGCGCCAAACTGCGTCGCGTTTCAAAGGAAGTGGATGCCATCGAAGCGGTGCGCGGGATCGGCTACCGCTTGAAAGGCTGACCCATGCCTGCCTCCCTGCGTCTGCGATTGACCCTCAGCCACCTGGCCGTCCTGCTGACCGGCATGCTCCTGGCCGGGCTGCTGGCCTGGGTTTCGGTCGAGCGACTCTACCTGTCCAGCCAGTCCGCCAATCTGCTGGCCCAGGCGCGTCTGATCGCCGCCGCCCTGCAGGATGTCCCCCTGCCGCTCCAGGCGTCCGATCCCTATTCGCAGGCCGCCAATGTCCAGCCCGGAATCCATACCCGCCTGCTGACCGAGAACGGCGGGGTGGCTTTCAGCCTGCCGCTCATGCCGGGAGGCTCTGCCGTGCTGGCGCCGGTGGCTGAACAGGCCGCGCTGGTTTCCCCGCAGGAACTGCTTGCCCGAGGGGAGATCCAGCAGGCGCTGCAAGGCCAGGCGGCGACGGCTGTCCGGCGGGTTGAGGTGGGCAATGGTGGCCGGGCGCTGTATGCAGCCGCCCCGGTCTACGACTCCGCCGGCGCCCTGACCGGGATCGTCTACCTGGCGGAGCCGCTCCCGGTCGGCGGGCTCCCTGCGGCGGTCCTGCTGCAACTGGGGGGGGCGGTCTTGGCGGCGGGTCTGCTGGCCGGACTGGCAGGTTTCTTCCTGGCTCGCCGGCTGGCCCGTCCACTGGAGGACCTGTCGCGCACTGCCGCGGCGGTCGGTGCGGGGGACCTGGGGCAGCGCGCCCCGACCGGCAGCCGGGTCACCGAACTGGACGGCCTGGGCCGGGCATTCAATGCCATGGCGGCCGACCTGGAGCGTTCTAAGCAGGCCAGGGACGCCTTCCTGGCGGATGTCACCCACGAACTGCGCACCCCGCTGACCGTCATCCAGGGCACGATCGAGACCCTGGAGGATGGCGCCCTGGACGACAAGAAGGGGCGCGGTCCGCTGCTGGCAGGCATGCAGAGGGAGGCCGCCCGACTGATCCGGCTGGTGAACGATCTGCTGGTCCTGACGCGGGCGGATGCCGGGGCGCTTCTGCTCGATCTGCAGCCAGTCGAACTGGCAGAACTGGCCCGCCAGCGCTGCGGGCGGCTGGCCGGGCTGGCCACCCGGCGCCGGATCAAGCTGCGGGTCGACGACGAGACGGGCAGGCCGCCTCGAGGCTCGGCGCGCGGGGATGCCGACAGACTGGCTCAGGCGCTCGACAACCTGCTCGAGAATGCCATCCGCCATTCCCCGGAGGGTGCGGTGGTCAGCGTGACCATCCGGCGGGAGGAGGGGCGCGTGTATGTTTCGGTGGCCGATGGCGGTGCAGGCATCCCGCCCGAGCATCTGCCGTTCGTCTTCGAGCGCTTCTACCGGGTGGAGTCCTCCCGGGACCGCCGGAGCGGTGGAAGCGGGTTGGGGCTGGCCATCGCCCGGTCACTGGTCCTCGCCCAGGGGGGCGCCATCCAGGCGCGCAGTGAACCCGGCCGTGGGACGGAGATGACCTTCTGGTTGCCGGCCGCCGGACTGCCATCCGATTGACCATCTCCTGACACCCTTCTGACCGGCAGGCGATGTATGCTGGGGGAAATTCCCATCCAACAGGAGGTTCACATGAAGTCGTTCCCGAACACTCTCAATGTCATCCTGACCGTCATCCTGGTCTTCGTCCTGGTGACGCTCGGGCTGCCGCAATGGGGCGCCCGCGCTGCCACGCCCGTCCCCGAACCGACCGAACAGGCGGCTACCTGTGATTATGGCCGCAATGTGGCGGTCAGCGGGAGAGCCGTGATCAACGTCGTCCCGGACCGGGTCTTGATCCAGCTGGGCGTCCAATCGAACGGGGTCTCCCCGGCGGAGGTCCAGCGCCGCAACACCTCGGCCATCGAGCGGGTGAAGGCCGCCATTCAGGCCTTGGGGGTGGCCGCCAGCGACATCACCAGCGACAATTACGTCATCGAGCCGCTCTATGAAGATTACGATTCGCTCTACATCAAGGGCTACCGGATCAACAACGTGCTGGCCGTCACCCTGCGGAAGGTTGATAAGGCCAGCGATTTAATCGCATCCGCCTTTGGGGCGGGCGCCAACCAGGTGGTGAATGTCGAATTTTATACCAGCGACCTGCGCACCTATCGCGACCAGGCGCGCCTCCTGGCGATGGAGGCCGCCGTCCAAAAGGCCGAGGCGCTGGCAGAGGCAGCCGGGGCAGAGGTTGGCTGCGTACTGAGCATCAGCGAGAACAGTTGGTCCTACTACAGCGGCTGGTATTACGGCTACGGCAACAGCCAGTTCCTGTGGGCGCAGAATGTCGTCCAAAACGCTCCGACGACGGGAGGCGGGGAGGGGGCAAGCGAGGGTCCGGTCAGCCCGGGGCACATCTCGGTCCAAGCCGAGGTGTACGTCAGTTTCGATTTGGATTAGAGTGGAGGAAGGATATGAATAAGATTTCCTTGATGCTCTCGGCTTGCTTGCTGCTGGCCGTCCTGCTGGCAGGCTGCCGCCCTGACGAGACTCCGGGTGCCGTTCCTGATGAGGCTCCGGGCGCTGTTTCGCTGAAAGGCTTCGAGTTATACACCTGGCAGGAGGACGGGCGGTGGTACTTTGCCTTGCTGGAAGGCACCAACCGGCTGAAAACCGACGAGGAGATCCTGTCCGCCGGACGGTTCATGGATGGCCCGGAGGAACTGCAGGAGGCGCTGAAGCGGCTGGCGCCCGGCCAGTTCGTCACCTGGATGGCGCTGGAGCGCTTCCCGCTGCCCGATGAGGCGACTATCGGACAGGTGGAGCAGGCCTGCCGCGACCTGGGGCTGGAATGCTCAGTGGTCAGGTAGAGTGGGAAGGCCTGGGAGGGGGAGTAGCACGCTTGCCGGGGTTATAGAGACGGCACAATCGTGTCAGGCAGGATGCCTGACCTACAAGAGTCGGGTGATGGACTGGCTCGACTCTTTGCTTTACATCCCCAGAATCCGCTCAATCTCCTCCATCTGCCCCCTCGTCAACAAAGTCCCACGCACTTTGGAAGTGCGTGGGACTTCGCTAATCGAATTCGAACTTTTTCATCGCCTTTGCCACTTTTTCGGGCGGCGTGTAATCGAGGACAAACCCTTCGTATTCAGCCGGATCAGGAAAGTTTTCTTGCACGAATTCATGCTCCACCAAACTGCCCTGCCGCTTGCCAATCCATTCGAGATAATTCGAAAACACCCAATTCGCCGGGTGATTGACCAACCCTGCCTCCAAGGGATTGCGGTGAATATATCTGCAGAGATGCAGGAGGTATTCGTATGTGTCCACTCCAACGGCGCGAAATGGGCCTTCGAACAAGGTCCCGCTGCGTGCATAGGCTTTGTTGAAGGCTTTGGTGTAGCTGTTGAAGACGGCCTGCATCAAAGCGCTAATGGGGATTTCGCCGTCCTGTCGGAGCAGAAAATGATAATGATTTGGCATCAGACAGTAGGCAATCGCTGAAACCTGGTTGTCGGGCAAATTCTCTTTGAAGCGCTGCAAGAGGAAATAATAATTTCTGTCTGCGCGAAAAATCGGCTCGCGGTTAACGCCGCGGTTATAGATATGGTAATACTGGTTGGGTAAAAAGGCGATTTCTCTGCGAGCCATTGATACTCCTTTTACGCGTTATGTGCGACGCACTTTCAAAGTGCGTCGCACGTGTTTACTGGAAGTGCATCGCACATGATTATCGTTCCAGTATCTTGTCAATCTCCTCCATCTGCTCCCTCGTCAGCGGACCAAACTCCATCGCCTTGCAGTTCTCCTCCACCTGCGCCGCGTCTCAGCGACTCTCCGCAAGGAACGGCCGGGCGAAGCGCCGCTCGTAAGCGCCGTTCTTCTTCAACATCCCATCGAAATAAGAATGGGCAATCGGCAGGCGCAGGAAAATTTTGAAAACGGGCCACAGGTAAAGCGGAAATCGTTCGGGTACAGTGATGCGTGCAAGGATTTCGGGATCGAGCCTCCCCTCGCGGGCGAAACCGGACCCCAGGGCCTGCAGGCTCTCGAACAGACTGCGGGTCATCTCAGGCGGCATGAGGCGCGTCCCCTCGCCGTTGCCCTTGACGATCGTCCCCAGGTAGGGGCTGCCCAGCCGGGCGGCCAATTTTTCAAGATAACGCTCCACGTAGCGCGAGTGCAGTCCCTCCGGGAAGCCGGACTGGACGATGAAACCGACCGGCGGGTTGCCCTTCCGCCCGGTGAGCGGCTCGAGCGCCTCGAAGAACCGTTTGACCGAGCCGGGCATGGCGTCGGTGTAGAGCGGGAAGCCGACGAGGACGCATTCAGCCTCGGCGAAGGCCTGCACGTGTTCATTGACCTGCTTGAGTTGGATGAGATGGTGCGTCTCGACCTCGCCGCCGAAACCGGCCGCGAACTCTCGCAGGAAAATGGGCGTGTTGCCGCGTTTGCCGCGCGGCGAGCCGTTGAAGAGCGTCAGCCGCGTGGGCGGGGCGATGGTCGCGCCCCGGGTGGGGGCGAGACGCCCCGGTAACGGGAGCGGGCGGACGGTCCGGGTGGCGATGCGGGCGGCGACATCTGCGGCAGAGGTTTCGGTCGTCAGCGAGAATTCCAGCCGCGACTTTAAGTTGAGCGCCGTCCGGCAGTAGATGTCGGTCACGATTTGCAGGTCGCGTTCATCGGTGGTGACCTCTTTTTCCACCAGCAGGCCGAGACGCGGGTAACGCGGGTAGCGGCGCAGGTGGTGGGCTTCCATGTGGTCCACGACCATGTAGGGGTGGATGAGCGGCAGGTGCTTGTCCTGGGCCATTTTGAGCAGCGCCGAGGGGAAGCCCATCTTCAGCGGACCGGCCCACAGGGTGAAGTCCGAGTTGATAATTGCCCGGTCCATTTCCAGGGAGGCGTCGCGGTTGACGCACTCGCCGGGCGTCTTGACCCAGCAGCCCCAGCAGCCGATGCAGGGACGCAGCGGCAGGCCGCGCAGGTCGAGGCGGGTCACGGTGTGTCCTTTGCCTTCGAGCGCGGCAGTCACCTGCGTCAGGTAGTCATCGAAAGAGGATGGTTCGGGGTTGCCGTTCAGAATGGTGATTTTCATTTCGACCTACTTTCCTGAACTGAATGAATAGCGAACAGCCTGCTTGGTGCAATTGTCCACGCAGGTGCCGCACAGGATGCACTCGGTATTTTCCATCTTTCCTGCCTGCACCATGACATTGACATCTAGACTCATCGGGCAGTTGCTGGTGCATTTCTTACAGTCGGCGCAGGCAGCGATGTCCGCTTTCAACCGCAGCGACGGCCAGCCGAAGCGGTTGCGCAGCCAGCGCCCGAAGATCATGAAGGGCGCCATCCAGCAGATGGTGTGGCATCCCGCCCGCCGCCCAACGAAGATCGCCAGCCCGACGAACAGGCCGATGACGAAGTAGTAGATGATGTAGGCGAACAGGATCGGGCGGTCGGCGGACCCTGCCACCGAGATGCCGCCCTGGGTGTGGTAGAGCAGGTCCACGGTCTGGTAACCGCCCGAACGGACTGCCAGCCAAACGATGAGCGAAATCCACGGGATCCAGATGAGCCACTTGACCCAATCCACGCGCCGTCCCCGGACCGGGTTGCTGTTGACCGGTTCGACGATCTCCTGCATCCCCGCGCCGGGGCAGACCCATCCGCACCAGGCGCGGCCCAGGAACAGCGACGAGATGAACATCAGCCCGAACATAACCAGGCTGCCGTTGAGGATGCCGTTGGCCGCCCCGTCAATGATGACATAGGGTGAAAGGAAATTCATCGTGATGGGGAAGGAGAGGAAAGCCAGGATGACGAGCGCCTTGCGGACGCGCTGGCGGAGGGGAAGTTGGCGATTCATTCTCGGGGAACCTTTCCGGATTTGATTTTTTCGATGACGCTCTCGGCCCACTCCAGGTTGGCGCGCATCGAGCGGATGCCGTTGTCGAGAGTCAGCAGCCAGAAGAAGTGTTCGCGCGGGGAGGCGATCTCCTGCTGGTAAGGTCCGATCTGCGCCGGGACCTGGTCGTAGCGCGCCAGAATTTCGCGCATGATGGCGGCGAAGCCCTCGAACTTGGCGAGACTCTCTTCGTCCGAGAGTTGCCCGGCGAAGAAGACCTGGATCAGCGGGGCGCTGCGCGGCTCGTCCATCGGCGGCGGGCCAGACAGCCATCCGAGCAGGGCGGCGCGTCCCGCCTCGGTGATGTGATAGACCTTGCGGTCGGGGCGGTCGGCCTGCGGGACCTTTTCCATCCTGGCGAAACCCTGTTCTGTCAGGCGTGTCAGGGTGCGGTAGATCTGGCTTTGGTCGGCTGGCCAGAAGTGGCGGATGGAGGTGTCGAAGACTTTTTTTAGATCATAGCCGGTGAAAGGGTGGTAGTTGAGGAAGCCGAGGATGGCGAATTCGAGGGACATGTGTGGAAATCCTTTTATATAGGACTAATCCAATATTATATACGTCATATAATATCGTTGGTTGCGGCTTTCGTCAAGCCCTGGGGAAGAGACGGTATAATCACGCCTGATTGGAGACCAGATGTTCATTGACCAGGCAGAGATCTTTGTACGGTCCGGAAAAGGCGGCAATGGGGCGGTGCATTTCCGGCGCGAGAAATACGTGCCGCGCGGCGGTCCCGACGGCGGGGATGGCGGCCGGGGCGGCGATGTCGTCCTGGAGGTCCAGCCGACCCTCAACACGCTATCCACCTTCCGCTTCACCACCCGCTTCATCGCCGAAGACGGGCGGAACGGCGCCAAGCAGAACATGACCGGCCGCTCGGCCGGCGAACTGGTGATCCCGGTCCCACCCGGGACGGTGGTAAGCGATGTCCTGACCGGGGAAGTGACCGGCGACCTGACGGAGCCCGGCCAGCGCCTGGTGGTCTGCAAAGGCGGGCGGGGCGGGCGCGGCAACACCCATTTCAAGAGTTCGGTCAACCAGGCGCCGCGCGCCGCCGAGAAGGGCGAGCCGGGCGAGGAGAAGACTCTCAAACTGGAACTCAAACTGATCGCCGACATCGGCATCGTCGGCGTACCGAACGCCGGCAAGTCCACCCTGCTGGCGGCGCTGACCAATGCCAGGCCGAAGATCGCCCCCTACCCGTTCACCACCCTCGAACCCAACCTGGGCGTGGCGCGGATCGACGGGGAGACGACCGTCGTCCTGGCGGACATCCCGGGCCTGATCGAGGGCGCCAGCCAGGGGGTCGGGCTGGGGCACGATTTCCTGCGCCATGTCCAGCGCACCCGGGTCCTGGTCCACCTGCTGGACGGGCTGGCCGCCGACCCGCTGGCCGATTACGCCCAGATCAACGCCGAACTGTCGCTCTTCGACCCCAACCTGGCGAAGAAGCCGCAGGTGGTGGCGCTGAACAAGATGGACCAGCCGCAGGCGGTGGAGAACTGGGAGAAAGTGAAGGCGCGCTTTAGGAAGCAGAAGATCGACGTGATGCAGGTCTCGGCCTTGTCCCGCAGCGGGGCGCGCGAACTGCTGCTCGAGGCCGCCCGCAGGCTGGCCGAGGCGCCGGCGGCGCAGGAAGCCGCCCCGTCCCTGCCAGTCTACCGTCCGCGGGTGGATGGGCGCCAGTTCGAGGTCAAACGCGAGGGCGAGCGCGACTGGCGGGTCTCCGGGGCGGGCATCGAACGCGCCGCCGCCATGACCTACTGGGAACACAGCGCCTCGGTGCGCCGCTTCCAGAAGTTGATGGAACGCCTCGGCGCGGAAAAAGCCCTGCGGGAGGCCGGCATCCAGGAAGGGGATACTGTCCATGTCGGGGAGTTCGAGTTGGAGTGGCAGGACTAGGGGGGGGCGGAAGCGGGTTATTCGAGGCGGATCTTCCTCGCCCGGTCGAGGGTGAGGGTCGGCGTGCGCGACAGGCCGCCCAGTTCGACCCCGCTGACGATGCAGATAAAGGCTACGTTCTCGTCCATGTCGATGATGGCGACCCTGTCGCCTTTGCGGAACTTGTCACGCGCCTTGTAGATCGGGGTGGCCATCGTCACCCGCACCGGGACATGTCCGGCGATGTCCACATACCGCCCGGTGGTGTGCGCCGCAACCGCGCCCTGCGCCTGGACCTGTTCGATGATGCTGCGTTTGCTCATTGGTCGCTCCTAATTGTGTTATCTATCCATCGTAAATAACCCGGCGGGGTTGTGCCCGTCACCTCCAAGGTGATGGGCATCTGCTATTCGGGAATGAGCAGGAAGAAGAGGATGGTTATGAGGGCGGTCACCGTTTCTCCATGATCGCCGGGACGTAAACGTCACGGCTCGGAGCGAATGCCCCTCCGGGGCTCATCGAATACCGCGCATGGATTTAAGATCTCTCCATTCAGGGGGAAATTGTTCCATAGGTTATTTCCTTTCACAAGTTAATGGATTTTATACTATGACCTCCAATCAATACCCCAACTCCTTCATGATCTGCGCCTCGTCCTTCTTCCCGCCCGCGCCGAGCAACTCGCGCCAGAAAACATCGTCGTAGCGCCGCGAGCGCACCGGCAGCGGCATCGGCACACCCCAGCCCAGCAGCAGCACTTCCTCCTTCGGCTGCAGGCGCGCCAGCATCCCGCGCAGGGACTCGCGCCCCGACAGGCCGGATAGCACGGCATGGACATCGTCCTCGTCCCCCAGCCAGCCGGAGATGCGCGTCCCGAGTTGCGAGAGCACCTCATCGTAGATCTGCGACGGGCGCTGGTCGATGATGAGCAGCGTCACGTAGTATTTGCGCATCTCGCGGGCGATGGCGGCGAAGGTCGTCTGTCCCGCCATCTCACGGTTCAGGAGTTTATGCGCCTCCTCCAGCACGATCACCAGTTGGCGCGGCTCGTCCTTGCCGGTGGAGCGGAAGGCGTTAGTACTGTCCTCCCAGACCTGCTTGACCTTGCGCGTCAGCAGGTTGGAGACGAACAGGTAATCCAGGTCGGTCTCGAAGTTGCCGAACGACAGGACGACATGCTTCCCCTTCTCCAGCGAGTCCACCATCTGCCCGAGCGAATCGGCAGCCGGCTTCTCGACGATGTACGGCTTGTCGAACAGGCGGCGCAGTTTGTCCTGCAGTCCCTCCGCCGCCATCGTGTTCACGCCGTTCGCATTGGCCCAGGCTGCCACGCTGGACGGGTGCGGCACGCGCTTCACCTTCCCCCTTTCGTCCTCGACCTCCACCTCCTCCCGGTTCATCTCCCGGAACCGCCGGAACCAGTCGCCGCCGAACGAGCGCGCCAGGGCGTGCAGCACGGTCGGCGTGGTCTCGCGCAGGTTCAGTTCGCCGGTCAGCAGTTCGATATCCGCCGGGGTGATGTCGGCCGCCGCGATCTCCAGGTTGAAATCGGGCGTGTTATTGCGGATGAGCGCCTTCGGTCCCAGCCCGACCACACGGACGCGGCTGGCGAATTTCGTCTTCAAGCCTGTCACCGGCATCCCGGTGTCGGAGGCGGTGTCGTCGAAACCGTACTCGTTGTGCATGTCGAAAACCAGCGTCGATGCCTTGCCGTGGTGCATCAGCCCGGCCAGCACGATGCGGGTCAGGAACGACTTGCCGGCGCCGGTCGCCCCGAAGACGCCCGCCGAACGCTGGATGAACTTGTCGAGGTCGATGCAGACCGGGTGTCCCTGTTCGCGGGTGTAACCGATGACGAAGTTGCCCTTCTCGGACGGGTTGCCGAAGATCTCGGAGATGTCGCCGTCCGACGCCAACCGGACCGGGGCGTGGTGCGGCGGCACGGTCTTGACCGGGAGCGGGCGCGGTGTTCTATCGGCCTTTTCCTTCATCCAAGCCGCGTACTCCGGCGAACCGGGTTCAGGTCCGCGCTCGAGCATCAGCGCCGGCAGGATCTCCAGGTTGGTATAGAGCGTATGGCCGTGCAGCGCCTGGGCCAGCGCGGGCGGCAGGCGCGTCCCAGACTGCTCGTCGGCGAAGCGCGGGTCGGTCGCGCCCAGTTGCAAGTCGGTGACCAGGCCGTAGAACTGCCAGTCGCCGCTCGGGATGACGACGAAAGCGCCCTCCTGGATTTCCTGCGAGGGAACGGTGAGGCGGGCGCGGAACGACTCTTTCAATCCGCCGCCAACAATATAGCCAATGGGTTTCAGGTTATCTGTCATTGTTTTTCACCACGAATCTTTCTACCACAAAGGACACAAAGGAACACAAAGGCTTTAAGGAGTCTTAATTCACCATGCGCTTGACTCCGTTCTTGAGATGGACAACATTGAAGTTGATCAAATAGCCAAGCCTCAAGCCGGTGACCTTGAGATAGGTGAGCAGTTGAGCCTCATAGAGTGGGATCATCGTTTCGACCGACTTGAGTTCGACAATGACCAGTTTCCCGGCAAGCAAATCGAGGCGCAGTCCGGTCTCTATCTGTACGCCTTCAAACGTAACAGGCATGACCACTTGCGTTGACACCAATACATTTTCTTGGCGGAGTTTGTGCGCCAGGCAGGCCTCGTAAACCGATTCCAGAAAACCGGGCCCGATCGCCGTGTGGACAGCGTATGCGGCGTCCAATACCTTCTTCCCAATCACCTCCGCATCCACTGGGATGGGCGCAAATCGTTTTTGAATGGGTTTATCCATATCTTTTCCTTTGTGCTCCTTCGTGCCCTTTGTGGTTAGGAATCCTTTATGATTTGCAAGGCTTTTCGGATATCTTCGCCAATCATTTTTCTTTTACTTTTTTCCACAAAAAACGCCGGACCGGCCTGCACATAAGACGGAAACGCCCGCGCCCCGCGGAAATGGAACTCGCCGCCGCGGATCTTGTACGTGGCCCCCGCCGGGATGACGCGCGGCTCGCCGTTGCGTTTCGCGATCCTATTGACCGCCTTGATCGCCACGTCGCCCATCAGCAGGAAGACCTTGATGTTCGGAAACAGGGCGATCTCTTTTTCGAGCAGGCGCGAGCAGTGTTCGATTGTGGCGGTAGCAACACCGACGCCTGCCTTGCCGCACTTGACCGCGGGTGTCAGATAAACGCCGAGGTCGAGAATATCTTGCACCGACTTCACTTTTGCTCCGGCATCTTGAAACGCGAGGACGGTCGTTTTGGCGAACAGCGCATCCGGTCCGGCGTAGTAATAGTCGGCGCGGTTCGCTGGTGGGGCTTCGGAGATGAGCAGGATGGAGATATTCTTCGGGTCAATGACGATTTCAGGGATGAAATGACTCTGCTGCTGAATGTCGAGGCAGGGGAAATCCTTGCATTGCACAACACTGGCAGGCTTCATGATTCACGCTCCTTCAGAAATCCGCTGGTTGGCAAGCGCTACATAGTTTTCGTCAATCTCGTAACCAATGAAATGACGGTTGCTCTTTCGCGCCGCAATCGCGGTTTGACCGCTGCCCATGAACGGGTCCAACACGATCTCATTCTCGAACGTGTAGAGTTGTATCAACCGCCTCGGCAACTCGACCGGGAACGGGGCCGGGTGTCCCACCTTGCGCGCCGGTTCGGCGGCGAAGTTCCAGACCGATTTGTTGTATTCGAGGAACTCATCGCGCGTGATGGTGCTTTCGCGCTTCTCCGGGTTCTGGCGTTTGAAAGTATCCTTGCAGAAGACGAGGATGTACTCGTGCACGTCGCGCAGCGTCGGGTTGCCCGCCGATTTCCACGAACCCCACGCCGTGGACGGGCTTGCGCTGGCAGCCTTGTTCCAGATGATCTCGCCGCGCATCAGGAAGCCCAAAGACAGTAAATCAGTGATCAGCAATGAGTGAAGGGGGAGATAGGGTTTGCGCCCGAGGTTGGCAATGTTGATGCAGGCGCGTCCGCCCGGCACGAGGACGCGGTACGTCTCCTTCCAGACGCGTTCGAGGAAGGCCAGGTACTCCTCCAGCGAGAGGTCTTCATCGTACTCCTTGCCCACGTTGTACGGCGGCGAGGTGACCATGAGATGGACGGAGCAAGCCGGGAGTGCGGTCGTCGTCTCGGCGGAGCGGCAGAAGATACGGTCGAGCGACGCGGGCGGGACGGGGTTCTCGACATACGGCGCGTCATCCTGTCCGCGCGGCTGGCCGCGGTACAACTTCCCAGCGTAGAACGCGGACGAGTTGTGGCCGACCCGGCCCGGGGTCCCGAAGGAGGATGTTTTGGTGGTTTTACGTTTGGTCATGGATTCTCAACACAAAGGACAGAAAGGAATCACGAAGGGGCACAAAGGGATTTTTAGACGACCATGCGCTTGATGCCGTTTTTGAGATGCGGAACAGTGTAGTTGATGAGATAACCGAGACGAATACCGGTGAGTCGCAGATAAGTCAGGAGTTGCGCTTCGTAAACAGGGTTCATCATTTCAACTGCCTTGACCTCGACAATCACGCTCTTCTCCACGAGCAAATCCAAGCGCAAGCCGCCTTCCATCCGCATGTTTTTGTATGCAACTGGAACGGCCACCTGCGATTCCACGAGCAGGCCACTTTCGCGGATTTCATACGCATGACAAGTCATATAAACCGATTCCAGCAGACCCGGGCCGAGCGCCGTATGGACGCGAAAAGCCGCGTCCAGCACAATCTTCCCAACCCGCTCCACCTCGGGTGGAATCGGAGCAAAAGCCTTTGCCTTTGGTATCCTTGAATCCATAGTGCTCCCTTCGTGTCCTTTGTGTTAATCTTTTTTCTCCGCCGATTTATCGCCCCTCTTCATCAGCCCCGACCGTTCGGCCAGCAGGACGATGAATCCGGAGAGCATCCCGATGCCGAT
>Ga0194126_10001900_pt1 | contig 34365 bp, 35 predicted proteins | sample TA2KigC150mmetaG_FD_148641 | JGI IMG/M metagenome (GOLD analysis project Ga0194126, IMG submission 148641) | Freshwater microbial communities from Lake Tanganyika, Tanzania - TA2015035 Kigoma Deep Cast 150m | ecosystem: Environmental > Aquatic > Freshwater > Lake | place: Tanzania: Lake... | reverse complement strand
ATAAAATAGTGCACAGAGGAAATTATAAAAACCGATAGATTCTCTTTTATTATCAATATGTTTCTCCGTGCTCTCTGTGGTTAATTACATTATTCGGGTTATCCATCGGCTTTGGAAACTGGAAGTTTCTCAAGAAGCTTGACACTCGTCGTGAAAGGGTCAACGCCTTATTCCCCGAAGGCACAAACATAGCCTCCAAAGCAGCGAATAGCCCCATATGACATAACTGAAATGAGCTGGACTTACCTACGGTGACTTGGCCAAAGAAAATGAGAGCGGTTTGCAGCTTTGTGAAACCAAGTTGTTCTACTCTCATGAGTCTGTCTGCGATATGTGCGGCTGATGCAATAGCTTCTGGCGTATATTCATCCGAGTGCACGCTGGACCACGGAGCAGAAACTTCGTATAAGGTTAATTCAAGAATGCGGTCGCCTTCCTCGCCGAGGCGGAACTGACCTCCAATGCTGATGCCTATTGGAGCATGGAGGCGAAGGGCAATGACCGAAAGAAAAAGTAAGTTGGTCGGTGTTAGATTTGTAGATGGGACAGATTTAACAAAACAGCGAAGGCAGCAATTGCAGATTCCCATGTGGAGGCTGTAACCGGGCAGCAGGAAATCTGCAAGACCTTTCTCTGCGGTAGCAAGCAACTCTTGAGGCGTAGTTTCTAAACAAACTCCATGACCTATCGCCAAAGGTAGATCTGCACTAAAATCGTATGGCAAGCTATGAAATAGCAAGAAAAGATCACCAGGTTTTGACGCAGGGATATTCACTATCACCTCTTTTTACTCCGGCCAATAAAAATTTACCTATATTGATATTCTCGTCATCTTTTGTAATTAAAATTATTATTTCCAAAGTCATCCCTCTTGCTTTCTTTTCTCCCCCATAATTTCTTCCATCTAACCGACATTCGTTCCGCTTAAGCTAACCCGGCTTTTATTATATTCATCAATAAATCTTAGTACTTTTTCCACAAGCATGCTTCTTTTTTGAAACCATTCATTTGTTTCGGGAATCCACTGACCAACAACGTCCAACATAATAACAGTCCATATGCTTATTACGTATACAGATGCCCTGAACAATTCATCCTTATATATTGACCCATAGTGGATAGAAGTCTCTTCTGAAGCAAGAGTAGTCGATATTAGAGAAAGTACTCCTACCGCATGAGGATGAGCAAAGCAACAAAGTATCTTATACCATTCCCTAATTTTCTCCTTGAGCGGGTTAAAGTCTTCACCAAGCGCATTGCGCATAACGTTGGGATCAGGTAGCCGTTCGCCTATATTAGGTCCTCGCAACAAAACATGCGCCTCATCCGGCATTATCGTTAAATAATGGAAGGCAATCCAGTTTTCATAAACGAGACGAAGAAGATTCATGGACTGTGAATAAAAGCCTCTAAGCACTAAATCTACAGCACATTTCAAAGTATTAAAGTTATAGCTGAGTAGGCTCATTTTGGCGAGGGTCACATCCGCTGTGTCAGAGTTGTCTGCATTTGAAAAGGCATCAGCAAATAATCCAACAGCATCTTGGAGCAACTGAACACAGTCAGGTGCTTGCTCTTTTGTGAACCGTTCGACTTCACTTGCTTCATGTTCAAAATCTTCCCATGTGCTCATAGATATTCTCTCCTTTCTAGTAGCATCCAAAATCAGTGTTTTTCAACCCAACGAGAAATTGCAAGGGATTGACGGGTTTCACAAAGCTCAATGGTATATACCTGCCGGTTATTATATTTCTTGCATTAACAACTTCACAACGTCTCCCTCATCTATCTTGTCTAAGTCAGGGTCATAATTTCTTGAAGCCCAAAATGGGGTTGGTTCATCTCTATTATTTCTATGCCGAGCATTATGGCACTTCTTGCACAAAAAAACACAGTCTCTAATTTCTTCATTATTTCCTTTCGCCCAGTTTTGGTAGCTGGTGTGATGCGCTATCCCTATTTTGGGTTGGGTACCACAGTCTTGACAGGTTTTCTTGTCACGCTCTATCACTGCTTTAACAACATTAAGCCATATACGAGATTGATTATATTCCTGATATATATGATTCATACGGTTTCTGAAGTTTGTTCTTATTAGCTCGGTTTTTTCTTCAGTCGATCCTACTGCCTGTCTTGCTAACGACGAGGCGTTCGGAATTCCTATATGCGAAAGCGCTTGTTTAGGTGATGAGTGGTTGAGCATAAGAGAAGTAAATTCTTCAACAGTTATACTCAGATAAGAAAGAGTTACTTTAGGTGATGGGTGGTTAAACATTCTCCATAAGCGTAAGAATATCTGTTTTAAAGTGAATGAATTGGATATATCCAAACGTTTTACGTAGAGTAGGGCCTCCATAGTTACCTTTCAACCGTATCGCAGAACACCATTTTTTTACAAGATGATTTAGATGTGAAATCCCAAGTGGTTTGTGCCCCTTTCTACTTTGAAAAAGAGGGGCATCGTCTTTTTTATCCTGAATGGCAGAGAGCAAATTTTGGATGGCTTCATATGCCGCTTTGTTAATTGTTATGCGTCTTATCTCATCTGTTTTTTCTTCCCTCAAGATAAGATTATCTCCGGCAACTAAATGTTTAACCTGTCCAACTGTTATCTTAATGATATCGTTTGCCCGAAGATTAGTATTTATCCCCAAAACAAAAATAGCAAAATCTCGAGGGTTCTCTGCAAGAAGGGTTTTAATACGTTTAATATCCTGAAGAGATCGGATTGGTTCTACCGTTATATTGCTTCCTATCTTAGGTCTGTTTTTATTCATGTAAATAAACTCTTAACATATTTGCCAGCCTATGAAAATTTCAGGGGTCATCTTACTTAATTCCTGATCAATCAGGTATTGTGTCCCCCGAATTTCCGTCATTGGGTTACACCGCAATTTCCAATGCTATCCTGTCGTAATTTATGACCGGGGTTGTCTTATTGTCAGTCTTTTTCTTTTCAATCAAAGCCATTTGCTCTAAACACTTCACATCCTCGGCAATGTTCTTAACGTCCCTTTTCGCCATCCGTGCAAGTTCATTGATTGAAGAAGGTTTTTTTGTCTTGATGATGTGCAGGAGTTCAAGCCTCTTAGGTGTCAATGCCTTCCTTAAAGCCTCAAAACTGGTGAAGTAGATTTCAGGCTCTTTAACAGGCTTTAACCGTTCTCCTTTTTCCATCCTTTTCACAACATCTGCCGTATCCTTCAAAATCTCTTTAAGGCTTTTAATCCTTACTTTTACTTTTTTAACTCTCATAGTTTTATCCCCCTCTTATACTGTTCAATGTCGTTATAAAAATCTTCAAGAAGCCTGTCAATGCCTTTAAACTTGTAAGGCTTTTCGGTCTTGCCATAATGCCTATGGTCTCCCTTGCCTTCTGCGTTGTCATAGCCTATCACCCTTTCATCATTCACAATATAAACCAGTGAATATTTATAGCTATGCTGTTTATCGCTTGCAGGCTCCGGCAATTAGCTTTTTTGTAAGCAATTAATTCTGCCGGCATTTATTGGTATTTTAGACCAATATTAAATTTATGTCAACCAAGATTTAAATAGGGACACATCCCATATTTCAGCAATAGAAACGAACTTTTTTCAAGCAAGAACTTCTTCACTATTTCAAATGATATTCACCCGTTTTCATCGTATGTCGTGACTCTCTCTTTGCAGGTGTTATGTTTATCCGCGTGAGTCATCTCTGTGCAGACTTGATGAATTGATCGATACAAGTTAAGAGTTTATGAAGTCTGATTACTGAAGCGGGCCTTTTATAAGATGGATGTCGTCAATCCATGCAGTTCCATTACCATTGATTACCAGATTGAGTTTTACTAAATCAGGCTTTTGTCCTTTTTAAATATTTCCCTTACCCTTATCGTGTTCGCATGAGCCTCTAAACCCTCTGCCTCAGCGATTGTCTTGACAGTCATGGCAAGTTTTTTAAAGCCATTCTGCGTGAAGCTTAACAGACTTGATCGTTTGATAAAGTCGTAGACTCCAAGCGGGGATGAAAAACGCGCAGTGCCGCCTGTTGGAAGGGTGTGGTTCGGGCCTGCAGAATAATCACCTAATGCCTCGGGCGTCCACTCTCCAAGAAAGATCGCGCCTGCGTTTCTGATCATCGGCAGGATTTTCTTTGGATTCTTCGTCATGATCTCAAGGTGTTCCGGAGCAATTATGTTGGATAATTCAGCGGCATCTTTCAGGTCTCCGGTGATTATTATTGAACCATAATCCAGAATGGACTTCATTGCTATATCTTTTCTCTTCAGCCTCGAAAGTTGTTCTGTGAGTTCCTTTTTAACGGCATAAGCAAGTCTCCCGGAATCAGTTATGAGTATTGACGACGCAAGTTCGTCATGTTCTGCCTGACTCAGAAGATCAGCAGCAATGAGCAAGGGATTGGCTGAATCGTCGGCGATAATCAGAATTTCGCTTGGTCCTGCGATCATGTCTATGTCAACAACTCCGAACACCATCTTTTTTGCTGTTGCTACATAGATATTGCCGGGACCGACAATCTTATCAACTTTCTTTATTGTTTTAGTCCCGTATGCCATTGCCCCTATTGCCTGTGCTCCGCCAATCCTGTAGACCTCCTTTATTCCAAGGAGCTTTATCGCCGCCATGACCTGCGGATTCATCTCCCCCTTTGGAGTAGGCACGCATATGGCTATTTCTTTCACACCCGCAACCTGTGCAGGGATGACATTCATCATAACAGTGGACGGATAAGAAGCTTTCCCGCCCGGTATATATGCGCCAACCCTCTCAAGCGGCCTGATTATCTGTCCCAACAGAGCGCCTTCTTCAGTGAAAGACCAGGATTTCTCTCTCTGTTTCTCATGGAAAGCCCTTATCCTTTTTGCAGAGAATGTGAGGGCCTTTACTACTTCGCTATTCGCCTTGCCCGCATATTCTGCAATCTCCTCCGGTGATACCCTGAATTGGCTGGTTTCGAGGAAATCAAAAGCCCTGGTGTATTTGAATACAGCCTTGTCTCCGTTATCCCTCACATCGGCAAGGATATCCCTGACCCTCTGTTCGATTTCCTGGCTGCTGCCTGAAGCCCGTTTTGTCAGTATCTTTAAAAAGGCTGTAATCTCTGAATGGTTTTTTAAAATCCTCATTTAAGATAATTCTAACGGTTAGGGGCTTATTATTCAAGCAATCTTTGGCATGAGGAGATGATTTGACTTTCTGAGGCATATTAATTAAAGTTGTATCTATGGTAGAAAAGACGGGTCCAGACAGAAAAACCATCATTACTGAAATAAAGCAGAAGATACGACTCCTGAACATGATCGCTGCTTTTATTGTTATAACACTCCTTGCCGTTATCTTGCGATACCTCTATAAACCAGTCAGTGAAGCTGTGGATTTCCTGCCGGATATCTCCATAACTCTGATTATAGCGATAGTCATTGTTCTTACAATTGCAGGTTTTTACATGTGGGGTGTAGTATCAAGAAAGATCATACGGAGCATCGAGAAATACAGGAACAGACTCGATCATATGCTCACTGTCACAAAGGAGTTGAGAGAAGAGATATACGCTGATGTCATACTCGACAAGATAATGGATTCCTCACTCTCAATCACACAGTCTGATGCAGGCTCCATATTTCTCATCGAAGGCGATAACCTTTTTTTTAAAGTAGTAAAAGGAGAAAAGGCTGCTGAAATCTCCGGCACGGCAATCCCAAAAGGCAAAGGCATTGCCGGCTGGGTTGCGGAGAACGCTCAACCTCTTCGCGTTGCAGACACAAAGTCTGATGAGAGATTTAACGCTGATGTGGATGCAGTAACAGGCTATGAGACAAGGTCGGTGCTCTGCGTCCCTCTCCTGATGAAAAAAGAGGTGATTGGTGTCATAGAATTGCTGAATAAGAAGGAGGGGTTCTATAGTGAAAAGGACAAGGAGCTGATAACATACCTGTCGGACCAGGCGGCTATTTCATTGACACGGGCACGGTTTTATGAAGATCAGAAGAACTACGAGATTCACATTACAGATATCCTCCTTGAGGCAATTGACGTCCAGATCCCTGAGAAGCTGGGGCATTCAAAGAGAGTAGCAAAATATAGCAACATTATAGCAAAGGCGATCAATATGCCTGAGGAAAAGATGAAAAGGCTCTATTTTGCATGCCTCCTCCATGATGTCGGATTCCTGAAGATAAAGGCAGATGAGAATTATCAGAGCGAGCATTTCAGAAGACATCCTGCGATCGGCTATGAGATGATAAGCCCGATAAACTTCTATGCGGATATTGCGCCGCTTATCCTTCAGCATCATGAAAGGTATGACGGCCTCGGATATCCCGAGGGTCTCAAAGGAGATGAGATCTTTCTTGAGTCAAGAATCATGGCGATAGCAGAGGCGTTTGATGCGATGGTTAGCGAGACTTCATACAAGGTGCCCCTTGATTTTGATTCAGCTGTCCTGGAGTTGCAGCGCAATGCCGGCAGTCAGTTTGATTTCTGGCTTGTTGATGTATTTGTAAATAATATAACTCCTGAACATCTACAATAAGCCGCTCAGTATTTTATTCTCTATAGATTCCGCGAGGGATGTATTATCTGTCTGCCTTCTGAAAATCGAGAGCAGTCTTTCTGCGTATGCTTCAGCCTTTTTGTACCCGGCATTCCGGGCATTATCAAGAACCTCCCAGCCTCCTGTCTCAATGAACTGCTGAAATGCATTTAGTATCTCAGGGAAAATGATTTTTCTTAGTCCCCCGAGGAATACAATATAAAAGCCAAGAGAGGCCTCTTTTCTTTTTTGGATAATGTGTTTCAGCATGCCGTGTTCAGACGTATCAGAGAGTATGTCTTTTACTGCACGGGCAAACAGTTCTGCCCTTCCATCGGGCAGGGATGAGAGAAAAAATTTCCAGTCTCCTCCGATCTTCTCTCCCTCAGCAGCTTCCCCCAGTTCGTGATGAACATATGTTTCGGCCTCGGACAGAGCGATCCGGCATATCTTTTCGTCAATCTCTGCTGTTGGCTCATCGTCAGGTGTTATGCCATAGTGTGAAAATGCATATGCAAGCGCTCCTTTAAACTTCCTGCTTCTCATTTCCTCAAATTTGCCCCAGAGTAGAAGACTGGTCGGATTAACCCGTGAGAGTATAGTCCGGTCCTGTAACATTGCCGGGTAATCTGAGAGGTCGCGGGCATATTCAGAGCCGGTTATATAAACAGTGAAACCGTTTGTATGTTCTTTAGATATGATGTCTGCAATAAAAAACGAAGGCTTCATATGGACTCCGTAACCGGCGCCGTAGACAAGACCTGATTTTTCTAATTCTGCATTGATCTTTTCAACTTCGAACGGACCATACACATCTCCGTTGATATAAATGTTTCCAAAGTCTTTATCTTCAAGCTCCCGCCAGAGATTCTCTCTGCCTGTTATCCATTCTCCTATATCTTGCTGAAGGATATTTCCCCATGGCCTTATGCCTTTTTCGACCATGTAGAGTTCCCTGAGCCTGAGCAGCAGGCCGCAGAGTGAATACATTCCCCAGTATCGGGCATCAGAAATATTGCAGTTGTGTTTTATCTGGCAAGCAAGCGACTGAATGTCTGTCATCATAATAATATCCTCTGAGGATATTTTATCAGAAGGGGTGAAGAAAAACCCCTGATCAGGATAAATCATCTGTCCATATTTGCCAGAAATTGAGCATGGTGATAATATGTTACACCATGAGGAAAATCAGGTTGCTGCTTGAATATGACGGCACAGCATATCACGGCTGGCAATTGCAGGCAAAGGGGGATACACTTCAGGGTGTTATTGAGGACAGGATTGTAAAAATAACCGGAGAATATTCGAGGATTGTTGGCGCAAGCAGGACTGATGCGGGTGTGCATGCCCTCGGACAGACAGCTACTTTCAGAACAGGATCAGACCTCGACGCTACAACGATAAAAAAGGCGCTGAATGCTTTACTCCCCGGGGATATTAGAGTTCTTGATGCATCAGAGGTCGAAGATTCATTTCATCCGAGAAAAGATGCAGTTGAAAAGAGTTATTTTTATATCATTGCAAACCAGAGAAAATCTCCGGTATTTCTCTCCAGGTATTCATGGCTCGTAGCGCAGCAGCTCGATATGAGGACTATGAAAGAAGCTGCAGAAGTCTTGATCGGCAACCATGACTTTTCTTCATTTATGGGAACAGGCAGCGACATACAGAGCCCTGCAAGGGAGATCTTATCATTGAGCATAGAAAGACTTGAGGGCATTGGTTTCATGACCGTTGCCTTGAACGGTAATTTTATAAAGATAAGGATAGCGGCGGATGGTTTTCTCAGGCATATGGTCAGGAATATTGTCGGAACACTTACTGAGATCGGAAGGGGAAGGACACACAAATATGCGATGAAAGAGATTCTCAATTCACGTGACAGAAAACGCGCAGGCCGGACCGCGCCGCCAAACGGCCTTTTCCTGGAACGTATCGTTTATTGAAGCCATAAGCGCTCACTAAGCAGGAATATTATAAACACTTTGGCATTCGTTAAAAAAATTAAAAATTGCATGAAGAAGTCTTGTTTGCTATATTCTCAGACAGACACAATAGTTCAAATGGAAATTATTTTTTGATTGTTACAGATATTATTACACTTCGGGCAAGTTCAATTTTATATACAGCTCCCGCAGTTGTTTTGGCTCCACTACCGATGGGGTGCCGCTCATCAGGCAGAATGCCTTCTGTGTCTTTGGAAATGCAATCACGTCTCTGATGGATGAAGCGCCGACCATGATCATTACAAGCCTGTCGAGTCCCAATGCTATTCCTCCATGCGGGGGCGCCCCATATTCAAGGGCATCCAGGAGAAAGCCGAATTTCATTCTTGCATCTTCTTCTGATATTCTCAGGAGATCAAACATCTTCCTCTGGAGATCGCGCCTGTGGATACGGATGCTTCCGCCTCCAATCTCATAACCATTGAGGACTATATCATATGCCTTTGCCCGTATAGAAGTTAGAAGTTGAAAGTTAGAAGTTGAAAGTTGAGATCCGGAAAGATCAACAGAAAATAATTTCTCAATGTCTTCGTCCATCGGCGAAGTGAACGGATGATGCATTGCCTCAAACCGTCCTTCCTCGTCATTCCATTCAAGGAGCGGGAAATCCGTAATCCATACAAACCTGTAGCCGGTGGTTATAAGGTTCAACCGCTTGCCAAGTTCGAGCCTCATCCTGCTCAATACATCATGAACAATCTTTCCCTTATCTGCTACAAAAAGCATCAGATCCCCTTCCTCTGCATTAAGCCTTTGAGCCATCTGTCTCAGAATTTCCTCAGGGAAAAATTTTGCTATGGGTGATTCAAACCCGTTTTTTACCTTTATCCATGCGAGTCCTTTTGCGCCAAAAGACTGTGCCTCTTCGGTAAGCATGTCTATCTCTTTCCTCGATAGCGATGCCATGCCTTTTCCATTGATCGCTTTGACCCTTCCGCCTGATTGAAGGGCGTCAATAAAGACCTTAAAGGAACCTTTTTCTGCAAGGTCAGCCATTTCCCTGAGTTCAAGACCGAACCGCAGGTCGGGCTTATCATTGCCGAACCTTTCCATGGAATCATAAAAACTCAATCTTTCAAACGGGACCTGAAGCTCTGTATCGAGAACGTCTTTAAAGACCCTTTTTATCATGCTCTCAATATTCCCGATGACGTCTTTTCTGCCGGCAAAAGACATCTCTAAATCAACCTGTGTAAATTCCGGCTGCCTGTCGGCACGGAGGTCTTCGTCCCTGAAGCACTTCACGATCTGAAAATATTTTTCAAGGCCTGATACCATCAAAATCTGTTTGAAGATCTGAGGAGATTGCGGGAGCGCATAGAAATGACCGGGGTTCAAACGACTCGGGACAAGGTAGTCTCTTGCGCCTTCAGGGGTAGATTTTGTAAGTATGGGTGTCTCTATCTCAAGAAATCCCTTTTCATCGAGATAGTCTCTCATGACCTTAGTGACCTTATGCCTTATGATCAGATTCCTCTGCATCTCGGGTCTTCTCAGATCAAGATACCTGTGTTTTAGCCTGAGCATTTCTGATGCATCAGCAGCATCTTCTATAGTAAACGGCAGCGGGGATGATTCATTCAGGACATCGAGCTTATTTACATACATCTCGACTGCGCCTGTCGGCATATTTGGATTCTCTGTCCCCTCAGGTCTTTTTCTTATCTTACCCGATACAGAGATTACGAATTCACTTCTCAGGTCATGCGCGAGTTCATGTGCCTTGCCTGAAACATCAGGACTGAATACCACCTGCAGCACCCCGCTCCTGTCACGCAGATCTATAAATATGAGACCACCGTGGTCCCGCCGCTTGAAAACCCAGCCACACAGGGTAAGGTTTTTTCCCATATCAGATTCTCTTATTTCTCCACACCCTCTATCCCGAACCATGCATCCTCCCAATTATTAACAATCCCATAATAACGACAATATTTATTTTTATAAAATCCCTCCTTGCCTCCCTTTGCCAAAGGGAGGATTTATCTCCCCCTCTTTGGCAAAGAGGGGTGAGGGGAGATTTTTATGAATATATATTCGATATCAAAACTTCGATTTGTTATCTATAAAAAGAAGTTCCTTTTTTATTTTGCTTATCTCTTCAGGCTTTAAATATCTGTATTCTCCAGGCTTAAGATTTCCCAATGCAATGCCATTTATTTTAATCCTCTTGAGTTTAAGGACATTATGCCCTATGGTTTCGAGCATTCTCCTGATCTGCCTTTTCCTGCCCTCATGCATTGTCATCTCAATCCACGAATTATTTTCTGTTGTGCCTATCTTCCTTACTTTTGCCGGAGCTGTAAGTCCGTCGATAAGCTTTACCCCGGTCCTTAATTTATCAATTTCTGCTTCCTCAAGAACCCCCTTAACCTTAACGAGATATGTCTTCGGTATCTTTTTTGACGGGTGCAGGATTGCATTTGCAAAATCACCGTCATTTGTCAGTAAAAGCAGTCCTTCAGAATCATAATCGAGCCTTCCAACCGGATAAACTCTGTATTTTATTTTTTTAAGGAAATCTTTCACAGTTGATCTTCCTTCCGGATCGTATAGAGAAGTCACAACACTTTTCGGTTTATTTAACAGCAGATAAACCTTTGGCTCAGGTTTTATAAGGAGTTTCCGTTCAACTTTTATATGGTCTTTCGCAGGATCTGCCTTCATGCCAAGGGTTGCAATCTGACCATTTACAGTTATCCTGCCTGCGATTATCATTTCCTCGGCATTCCTCCGTGACGTTATTCCCATCTCTGAAAGGATCTTCTGAATTCGTTTTTCCATAGAGATAAATAATAACATAAAATCATAAACCTATAATCTTTAGTGATATTCAGGGTTGTTTTAAGGTATAATAAAAAAGCTTTTAGAGTTTAAGTTGCGAGAACCCCAAAGGCTTTGGAAGCTTCGGGGTTTTTTATTTTAGGGCATAGACAATACAATTCTAATAATAAAACCCTCAGAGGATTTATATCTAACAGCAAAAACACTCAAGAAGGATAAAAAGAATGAATTTTGAAGATTTTAATTTAAGCAGGGAAACGATGAAGTCTATATCAGAAATAGGATTTGAGGAGCCGACACCTATTCAGGTTTCTGCTATCCCGCTCATAATGAGCGGACGTGACATTGTAGGACAGGCGCAGACCGGCACAGGAAAGACTGCTGCATTTGGCATCCCGATCGTCGAAAAATGTCAGAAGGGCAGGAATCCGTTCGCTATCATACTTGAGCCGACAAGGGAACTGGCAGTCCAGGTTGCGCAGGAGATTAATAAAATAGGAAAGCATAAGAAAATCAGTGTCCTGCCGGTTTATGGCGGCACATCTATTGAGAGACAGATAAAGACATTGCAACGCGGCGTTAATGTAATTGTCGGCACACCGGGACGTGTGATAGATCATCTGAACAGGAAGACCCTTTCACTGGCAGATGTAAAAATTGTTGTCCTTGATGAGGCGGATGAGATGCTTGATATGGGATTTATTGAAGATATGGAGACGATACTCAAGGCGATACCTTCGGAAAGACAGGGCCTTTTGTTCTCAGCCACAATACCTCAGCCTATAATGAATATCGCCAGGCGTTATATGAAAAACCCCGAGAAGATAAGGGCGAATACAAAGGATGTTATTGTCCCGAAGATAAGGCAGATATTTTATGAAGTCAGGGAACCGGATAAAGTTAATGCCCTTTCAAAACTCCTTGATGTAGAAGACCCGCAGCTTGCCATTGTCTTCTGCCATACAAAGAGGGATGTTGATGAGGTTTCTCTGAAACTCGGACAGATGGGATATAATGCAGGCGCGCTTCACGGTGATTTTACTCAGGCAAGAAGGGATGAGGTTATGGGTAAATTCAAGGCAGGTATGCTGGATATCCTTGTTGCGACTGATGTTGCTGCCCGCGGGCTTGATATCAAAGACGTGACCCATGTCATAAATTACAGCATCCCGCAGAATCCTGACAGCTATGTCCACAGGATCGGAAGGACAGGTAGGGCCGGAAAGTCAGGCATAGCGATAACCCTTGTTAATCCAAGGGAATACAGGCATCTGCGCTTGATAGAAAAGACTGCGAAAACAGTCATTGACAAAAAGAAACTGCCTACGCAGAAAGATGTCATTAAGGCAAAAGAAAAGAATGTCATAAGGGACATTTCCGGGATTATTAAAGAAAATAAACACGAGGCATATCTATCGCTGTGTAAGGAATTGTCAGAAGAGTATGCATTTGGTGATATTGCAGCGGCAGCCCTCTATGCTGCATTTGGCGAGGTAAAGGAAACGCCCCCCGAAGATATTGAAAAAGACGGAACTGCCCGTTTATTTATGACCATCGGCAGGACAGATAAGATACAGGTGGCTGATATTGTAAAATCCATTTCGTCAGAATCAGGTATCCCATTTCACAAGATAGGGAAAATAGATGTTTTTGACAAATTCACTTTTGTTGAAGTGCCTAAAGAATTTGCTGATAATGTAATACGGTCTGTGAATGACATAATTATGAAAGGCAAAAGGGTGAAGGTTCAGAGGGCAAAGGCAAGAACAGAGAAATAAGATGGATTTCGGAGATAGAGCGAAAAGCAACAGGCCTATTAGCTTTTCAGCGTATTGATAAATTCCCTGTTATCGAAGTACCACTGTACAGTTTTCTGAATACCCTGTTCTATAGTTGTTTTTGGATGCCAGTTCAGTTTTTCCTTTGACTTCTCGATATGCGCCCAGGTCGCAACAACATCGGCAGGATGCCGTGGTGAAAAATTCATGAGAGCTTTTTTGCCGAGGGCATTTTCTATAAGATTTATAACATACATGAGTTCAACTGAATTGTCATTGCCGAGATTGAATATCTCATATCCGAAAGGCTGAAGGCATTTTATAGTCCCGTCAGCTATATCGTCTATAAAGGAAAAATCCCTTTTCTGTTTTCCGTCTCCAAAAACGGTTATAGTGGTGCTGTTGTCTATATTTTTTATGAAGATGAAAATGCTCATGTCAGGCCGTCCTGCAGGGCCATAAACAGTGAAATACCTTGGTATGCTTATGTCGAGGCTGTGCAAATAGTGGTAGCTGTAACAGAGCGCCTCAGCCGCCTTTTTTGTGGCTGAATATGGCGCTAAGGGGGTATCTGTGCGGTCTGTCTCCCTGAATGGCATTTCATTGAAACTGTAAAGGCTTGAGGTTGATGCCAGAATGAATTTCTTAACACCGAAATCCTTGCAGCATTCCAAAAGATTCAAAGTGCCCTTTGTATTCGTGTCAAGATATATCCACGGATCTTCTACGGATGCCCTTACACCGGCCCGGGCAGCGAGGTTGATAACTGCATCGATTTTGTGACTTGAGAATATTTTTTTAATGTCGTCGAAATTCCCTATGTCACTTTTCTTAAAGAAGAATTCTGTATCCTTTTCAGCTTTTAACTTTTCACTTTTAACTTTTAACTGTTGAAGCCTCCATTCTTTCAGTTTCGTATCATAGTAGTCATTCATATTGTCTACGCCGATTACATTTATATTCTCCGCAAGCAGCTTCTCAGCTACCTTCCAACCGATGAACCCTGCACATCCGGTAACCAAAACATTTTTCATGAATTCACCTCTAACTTAATTAATAGGCAAAACACTCTGTAAGTATTTTGTCATTCCCGCTTGTCGGAAATCTTTCTTAAACAGTCTCTAAATCCCTTATGGTTCCAACGAAATGAAGAAGGATTCTGGACAAGCCAGAATGACAACAATAGACTATACCCTTTTATTCAGCCATTTCTTTGGATCAATAACCGCAAACCCGTTGCTCCCGTCTGAATAGACAACCTTTGAGATCTTTGCATTCAGGATCATCCGCTTGCACATCATGCATGGTTCAGAGAGACATTCACTGTGTCCGACATCGCTGCCCGATATATAAATCGTTGCACCCCTCAATTCATCGACTGATGCACGGATGATCGCATTCGCCTCTGCATGTACGCTATGGCAAAGTTCGTACCTTTCGCCATGAGGTATCTGCAATTCTTTCCGGGTACATTTGCCGACTTCAAGGCAGTCCTTTATCCCTGCTGCAGCGCCATTATAACCGGAACTGACTATGATATTGTCTTTTGTGATGACCACTCCATACTTCCTTCTGAGGCAGGTAGCCCTCGCAGCAACAGCTTTTGCAATATTAATGAAATATTCGTCCCAGTCAGGGCGTAGTTTTTTCGTTTTTTTCATGCTCATTATAATAGCTTACAGACTGACAGGGTGACAAGCTTTGATCAAAATATTCTTTTAAAAGAAAAATTCAGAGTGAAATCAGGCGCTCCGGAGGTGTTCGGATCCTCAGTCAAAGAAAACTCAAAATTGTTATTCCCGTAAGAATATCTTCCTCCAAGGGAAAGAAGTACAGCCACCCTGTCGATTGAGGAAATATCTGTTTTTGGGAAAGGAGATCCCTGGATAAACACCTGGCCGATAAGGCTGATGTTTTTCCAGAAGGAAGCCTCAATGGCTGCTCCGCCGTAAAAAAATTCCCTGAGGTTTATTTCTTCATGCCCTCTCAAATTGCCGGGGAATACCGCGCCGATATTCAGATAAGATTTAAAGCATTCACTCAGCTTTTTGTCCATCAGCACAGAGATCCCTGCATCAATGCTGCCGTTCCCAAATCCTGCCTTTGCATCTCCTGTCGGCAGTTCGATATTACCTTTAATGCTGATAGCAGGGTCCCTGTTCAGCAGAGGCTTTTTGAAAGTTAATCTTATATCGCCAATCCCGATATGCCCGTTTCTCCCTTTTACAACAAGATCCCCGTTTCTTCTCGCTTCATAGAGGAACTCATTATCCGGTCTGTTGCTTCTGCCGTAATCAGGAAGGCCGAATGCATCGTGATAGGTATTTAAAAAGCCATCCATAATACCTGAACTGAAACTGAGGATCGGCAATTCAATCCCGAGTTCAACAAAATCCCTGATGTTTTTTTTGAACCTGAGATCAAACTCCGTAATCTCCACATCAAGCCCGATATCCCATTCAGATGAACTCTCGACAAGGTTGAGGCTTGAATATGAAAGACCGGCAGAAAACGAATTCTCAACAGATGCTGACTCTAAATAAGGAATATTGAGATAAAGGAATAAAGGGAATTGGTTTCTTACCTGTAAAGGACCATCAAATCCATATGATGCTGATGAATGAAAAGAAAAAATGAGCAGCATAAGAGGTAATATGATAATTTTCTTCATTGCGGGATTAAATTAGCAGAGGAAGGCTCTGAAGTCAATCGCAAAAAATAACTTATACAGTTCTCTTTCCAAGAGTGTTATCGAAGAAAGAGAAAAGTAAAATTAAGTCTATAAGTCCTGCCACGTTTTTCCCACCAGGAAAGAAATTTATATAAAACCCCTTATAAAATTGCTGCCGGCTTAAACAAAAAAACAAAAGGGTCAGGTCTTGCAATATCATATTTTATAATTGCCCGACTGTTTACAGGTAGAAAACCAATGGAAGCAGAGCAGAAGGCGTCATAAAAAGTATTGCAATATTGTTCTGCATACCCCACAGTTTAAGACATTTAATGAAGATAGATAGTTTTTTATATCCCGAGCTGTTTTCTTATAAGCATGCAAAGGCTGTCTTTGATTTCTGAATGGCGGGGAACAGGGGCTTTTCTGCCGTTCTTTTGATTTACATAGATATCATGATTTGCCCCGTGCCGTTTTAGGTAACATCCTGCTGCAGACAGTTCCTTGATGAACTCCTGCCGTTTCACACTTCGACCTCAATTTCCTTTTGCTGAACAGAAGTCCAAACCGGCTCTTCCTCTTCCGTCATCAGTTTATAAGCCTCACGGATGTTTTTCTCTAATTCATCAAGCGTTTCACCCTGACTGAAGACGCCAGGAACTTCTTTTATCCGACCCACATACCATCCCTCATCTATCCAATATTCAAGTGTGAAATGTCTTAACATGATTTATCACCTCCTTTAAATCTATATATCTTTGACTTTCATTTTACCTGTCATTAGATAGAGAAGGCAATATAAGAGGACACGCTCGAAAGAAAGGAGGTCACTCCCTGATTAAAAAATAAAATTGGCGTCCCCAATTCGCCATAGGCGAACAAGGCCGTTAAGGGATTGCTTTACCCGCCTCGGGCGGGCTGTGTCCTGTTAATTTTTTCCTCCGAGAAAGAAATTCATATAAAACCCCTCACAAAATTGCTACAATATACCTATGAAAAGAGCCGGCACACTTGAAGAAGTGAAGAAAATCCTCAAAGAGCACAAGGCAGAGGTAAGCCGGAAATACCGGGTGAACGAGATTGGTATCTTTGGGTCTTTTGTGCGCGGAGAGCAGAAAAAGAGAAGCGATATTGACATCCTTGTTGAATTCGAACCGAGAAATATCCCCGGCCTTCTCAGGTTGATCGAGATGGAAATATATCTTGAGAAGCTTCTCAGAAAAAAAGTCGATGTGGTTATAAAAAGCGGCATTCGGCCTGAGCTCAAGAAAGGCATACTGAAAGAGGTCGTATATATATGACGCGGGAATGGAAATTCTTCATTCAGGACATCTATGACGCGATACAGTATATAAAAGAGTTCGTTGGCTCAATGAAGCGAAAGGATTTTCTTGCCGATGAGAAGACCAGAAGCGCTGTCGCATTCAAGATAGAGAATATCGGCGAAGCCTCCAAGAACATACCCAAGGAGATAAAGGTAAAATACAAGGACCTTCCCTGGACCGAAATGGCTAGGATGAGAGACAAGATCACGCATTTCTATTTCGGCATCAATTACAAAGTGGTCTGGTTGGTCGTCAAGAAAGAGTTGCCTGCTATTGAACCTGCCATTACGAAAATATTAAGCGATCTGAAGGAATCGAAGAAAAAAAAGAAATGAAACTGAAAGCATAGATCCTCTTTTCCATTCTTACCCGGCCCCAGAAGTACCCCGCACATTATACCGAAACAAATTTGGGATAAAAACATCTATGAAAGATTTTTTGCAGGACATCCCCTGGGTCTTCAAGCTGTAGGAATTTTGCTATTGAAGAATAGTTGGATTATATGATGTGAAAGTAAGATAAAAAATTGGCGTCCCCAACGGGATTTGAACCCGTGTTACTGCCTTGAAAGGGCAATGTCCTAGGCCGGGCTAGACGATGGGGACGCTCTGGTGAGCCGCGTTGGATTCGAACCAACGACCCACGCCTTAAAAGGGCGTTGCTCTACCAACTGAGCTAGCGGCCCAAAGGTAATAAATAATTTAACCTTTTGAAGGTTTTCTTGTCAAATATTCTGGATATGTTTTTTTGTATTCGGGAGCAGACCGCCTGACAGAATGATTTCCTTTTCCCTGTCATTTAGTTGTGAAGATACCTCGAAAGAATAGGTTTTTGTCTGGTTATATATCGTATAAGACTGGTTCCCTGTTAATGAATTTTTAATGTTCCGGATAATCAGCCTGTCGCCTTTCTCAACTTTCTCATAATCTTCAGCATTCCTGAAGAGCAAAGGCAGGATGCCAAAGTTGATCAGGTTTGAACGATGAATACGGGCGAAAGACCTTGCAATAACTGCCTGAATGCCGAGGAACATCGGCGCTATCGCAGCATGTTCCCTTGATGAACCCTGCCCGTAATTCTCACCCCCGACTATGATTCCTCCTCCTGCAGATTTTGCCTCCTGCGCACGCTTGCTGAATGAGCTGTCGATATTGGCGAAAACAAATTCGGAAATTGCAGGGATATTGGAACGATATGGAAGAACTGCAGAACCGGCAGGCATGATATCGTCTGTTGTTATATTGTCCCCGAGCTTTAACAGGACTTCTGCTTCGATCATATCCTTTAAGGGTTCTTTCACGGATATCTCCTTGATATTCGGTCCTTTGATAACTGTAATATCAGAGGTGTCATCTTTGGGCGGGATGATGAAATCCCTGTTTATCAGGTACTTTTTAGGCTCTTTAAAACTCTTGATCTGCAACCCTGATTCACGTGGATCTATAATCCTTCCTTTCACTGCAAACACCGCACATGATACAGGGCTTGCGAGGTAGACAGAGGCGTCTTTGGTGCCGCTTCTGCCCTTGAAATTTCTGTTATATGAACGTACTGAGACCTGGCCGCTGCCCGGCGCTCCACCCATGCCGATGCAGGGACCACATGATGATTCAAGCATTCTTGCGCCGGCAGCTATCATATATGCAGTGAGTCCCTCTCTTGCGATCATCTCATAAACCTGCTTTGATCCGGGATTTATCAGAAGGTTTACATCTTTGGCAACTGCGTTGCCTTTCAATATTAAAGCAACAGCCTTCATCGCTTGATAAGAGGAATTTGTACAGCTTCCGATACATACCTGGTCAACCTTTGTATTTGCAAGGCTCTTTATTGTTACAACATTATCCGGGCTGTGAGGCTGAGCGATCATCGGTTCAACCCGGCTGAGGTCTATCTCAATGGTTTCATCATAACGGGCACCCTTATCTGCCCTGATTTCGATCCATTCGGCTTCCCTTCCTACTGCAGCAAGGTAGGCCTTTGTCTTTTTGTCACTTGGGAATATGGATGTTGTAGCGCCGAGTTCAGCGCCCATGTTGGTAATGGTTGCCCGTTCAGGAATACTAAGATCTTTTGTGCCGGAACCACTGTATTCGAATATCTTCCCGACCCCACCTTTTACGGTAAGCCTTCTCAGAATTTCGAGGATCACATCCATGGCAGTTACCCAGGGACGCTGGAGTTTTCCTGTCAACTTGACCTTAACGACCTTTGGCATAGTTACTTCAAATGAAGAACCTCCCATGACTGTCGCAGCATCCAGTCCGCCGACACCGATAGCGATCATAGCCATGCCGCCTCCTGTAGGGGTATGGCTGTCAGTGCCGAGACAGATCTTTCCGGGAGCAGCAAACTGTTCAAGATGAACCTGATGGCAGATGCCATTGCCAGGCCTTGAAAAAAAAGCGCCGTATTTAGCGGCAACGGTTTGAAGGAACAGGTGATCGTCAGGGTTCATGTAATTCTGCTGGAGCATGTTATGGTCTACGTATGAGACGGCAAGAGGAACTTTGACCCTCTCAATTCCTATCGCTTCAAACTGCAGCCAGGTCATTGTCCCAGTTGCATCCTGTGTGTATACCTGATCAACCTTTAATCCGACAGGGCTGTCTGGTTTTAGTTCACCGTAAACCTTGTGTGCTTCAAAGATTTTTTCTACGATATTTCTTCCCAATTTCTCCTCCGAAATAATAAGTTATATAAATAGCATCATTCTTGCTCGCCTGGAATCCTTAAAATTTACCATATCTAATGCAGCTAAATCCAAATGACTTCTTCTCCTCTCTTGAGGAAAAAGCAAAATATGTATAAAATATAGCGAAAACCTACTTATGGAGACCTCCTATGCATTTTTTTAAATATCGGTCAGGTGAGTTATTTGCAGAAGATATTCCTGTAAGAAAGCTTGCCGAAAAATATGGCACACCGTTATATATTTACAGTTACAACACCCTTCTCAGACATTTCAAGGCATATGCCGATGCTTTTAATGGTTATCAGCACATCATTTGTTTTGCAGTAAAATCCAATTCAAATACAGCCATCCTCAGATTATTTGCAAAGAATGGCGGAGGCGCTGACATTGTTTCAGGAGGCGAACTTTACATAGCCTTACAAGCAGGCATTCCCTCTAAAAAGATCGTCTATGCCGGCGTTGGAAAAACAGAGGATGAGATACGATTTGCTTTGAAATCAAAGATTCTTATGTTCAATGTTGAGTCTGAGAATGAACTGAGGGAGATCGACAGAGTTGCCGGTAAGATGAAGACTAAAGCTCCGATTGCGTTAAGGATTAATCCTGACATCGATCCCGGGACACACCCTTACATCACAACCGGCTTGAAAAAATATAAGTTCGGGATTCCGATAGAAGAGGCCCTGGAATATTACAAACTTGCATCGAAGCTGAAGAATATAGATGTTATCGGGGTACACAAACACATAGGATCACAGATAACCAAAGTTGCTCCTTTTGTCGACGCCTTAAAGAGGGTCTTAATCCTCATCGATGAACTTCGTGCTCAGGGGGTTGAAATAAAGTATCTCGATGCAGGAGGGGGGCTTGGCATTTCATACAAGGATGAAGAGCCGCCGGTTCCAAAAGACCTCGCAAAGAATCTCATCCCTTTACTGGAAGGCAGGAAATTGACATTGATTATGGAGCCTGGCAGGTCTATTGTAGGCAATGCAGGGATACTTGTTACAAAAACCCTCTATCTCAAGAAAGGGGAGGACAAGGAATTTGTTATTGTGGATGCAGGGATGAATGACCTGATCAGACCATCATTATATGAAGCGTATCATCATATAGTCCCGGTTATCAGGAATAAAAGGGATAGCATTATCAGTGACGTAGTCGGCCCTATTTGCGAATCAGGAGACTTCCTTGCAAGGAAGAGAGAACTGAAGAGATTAAAACAGGGAGAGTACCTTGCTGTTATGAGCGCCGGTGCATATGGATTTTCCATGAGCTCAAACTATAACAGCAGGCCAAGAGTTGCCGAGGTCCTTGTTAAGGATGAAAAGCATTTTTTAATACGGAAACGCCAGACATATGCTGATTTAACAAGGGATGAGCATATTCCGGCATTCTTAAAATGAAAATACATTTCACAAAGATGCATGGTCTCGGCAATGACTTTATTCTTATAAATTGCATTGATGAGGTCTGTCCGTCAGACCTGGAAACTTTTAGCAGGAGATTATGTGACAGGCGATTCGGGATAGGCGCTGATCAACTGCTATTGCTCTATCCATCTGATAAGGCAGATTTTAAGATGAGGATATTGAACGCTGACGGAAGTGAAGTGGAAATGTGCGGCAACGGAATACGTTGTCTTGCTAAGTACATATGGGACAGGAATCTCTCTGATAAAGACATACTGAATATTGAGACCATTGCAGGTATAATCAGGCCGGAAAAAGCAGGAGATTTGGTCAGGGTTGATATGGGTGAGCCGATCTTTGAGCCGGAGAGAATACCGGTGAAAATTCAGCAACCAGAGATCAGCGGTCGACAGTCAGCAGAAAAACTCTCAACTCTCAACTCTCAACTCTCAACTCTTGTTATCGATTATCCTCTTCAGATAGCTGATAAGGAGTTTAAAATTACCTGTGTTTCCATGGGCAATCCGCATGCTGTTATTGTTGTTGACGATGTCTCTCATTTCCCTGTAACATATTACGGCCCTATGATAGAAACACATTCATTCTTTCCCAAAAGAATTAATGTGGAATTCATAGAGGTGCAGGACAATAAAAATATAAAAATACGTGTTTGGGAAAGAGGTTCAGGCGAGACAATGGCCTGCGGCACCGGCGCATCAGCGGTTGGGGTAGCATCTAACGTAAAGAAGCTTACAGATAAAAACGTAACAGTCCATCTTCTTGGAGGGGATCTCCTGATAGAGTGGGCTGAAAATAACCATGTCTATATGACAGGGGCCGCTGTAGAGGTTTTTGAAGGTATTATTGCTAACTAAGGAAAGATCATGTTTATAAAAGGCAATTTGCGTGAACATGAGAGGACAGCATTTATCACACCGCTGAAATATTCCGTATCTGTTCTGAATATGCAGGAACTGAAGAAGGTGCATAATGTTGCTGTTTCAGTTGATATAAGTGACGAAGGGCTTGGAATAATAACAGACTTCCCCATTCAGCAAGGACATGTCCTGACCTTTGAAGATGATAAGGAAATAAATAAAGGTATTTTTAAGAAGGCTGCTATTGTGAGATGGACAGGAAAAATTCATAGTCAATATCGGGCAGGGTTGAAGTTTGTATGAACCCTAAAAAAGGAGGCAGCTATGTTTAAAGGTTCAATAGTCGCAATCGTTACACCTTTTAAAAAGGAGAAGGTCGATGAAAAGGCTTACGGGGACCTCATTGAATGGCATATAGCGCAGGGAACCAATGCCATCGTTCCGTGCGGCACTACCGGTGAATCTTCAACCCTCGATTATAAAGAACATTACAGGGTAATTGATATCGCGGTAAAAACCGTCAACAAGCGGGTTCCTGTTATTGCCGGAACCGGAGCGAATTCTACAGATGAAACGGTAGAGATAACCAAACATGCAAAAAAATCAGGTGCAGATGCAGTTTTGCTTGTCACCCCGTATTACAATAAGCCGACTCAGGAGGGCCTTTACAGGCACTATAAAACAATTGCTGAAAAGGTGGATATCCCGATTGTTTTATATAATGTCCCCGGACGCACTGCGGTAAACATGCTTCCGGCTACGGTTGCACGCCTTGCAGAGGTTAAGAACATTGTGGCAATAAAAGAGGCGACCGGTGACATGAAACAGGTGAGTGAGGTAATAAGACTCTGTGGAAACAGAATAGCTGTTATTTCCGGTGACGATTTCACTACGGTCACTCTCATGGCTCTTGGCGGGAAAGGGGTTATTTCCGTAACTGCAAACGTTATGCCGAAGGAAGTATCCAAGATGTGTTCTCTGATGCTGAAAGGGCAGTACGACAAGGCACGGGAGATTCACTATAAACTTGAACCTCTCAATGCAGCGATGTTCATCGAGACGAACCCCATCCCTGCAAAAACAGCGCTTGCCATGATGGGGAAGATACAGGAAGAGTTCAGGCTTCCGCTCTGCGAAATGGCTCCTGCGAACAGAGAGAAGCTGAAGAAAGTTTTGGCTGATCTGAAGCTGATTTAATCGGATCGGTTTATTGGAGAGACGCAGGGGAGATTATAGCATTTTCGCTCATTCTCAGTCGTTCCTCCCTGCGAGGCTTTTGCCTCTTTATATTCACAAATATATTTGACTATTGGCAAAAGAATCCGCTCAAATACTATAATTTCCCCTTATATTTCCTGATACCATCCCTAAAGGTATTTCCTGATAATCTTCAGATTCAGGCTTTTCACAACACCTCTCTCGATTGTTCTGCTTTCTAAATCTTTCAGATAGGGGAATATTCCTATAATTGGAACAGGGCTGAGCTTTCTGATAATCTCAGGATTCGTATTCTCAGCAAGTGTTCTCTCCGGAGGCCGGGTATGATTAATAATTATACCTGCGACATCAAGCCCCTCTTTGATCGCATAATTTACTGTCAGCATAGTATGGTTGATGGCGCCGAGGCCTGGTTTGGAGACGACTATTATTGGCAGTCCGAAATCTTTTGCAAGGTCAATTACAAAATGCCCTCTTTTTATCGGGACGAGAAGACCACCGATCCCTTCGACAATAATAACATCGTATTTGTTTGAGAGCTCTTTATATGCTGTTTTGATCTTATCAAGATCAACGGGCATGTTTTCGATTTCGGAAGCGGGCAATGGCGCCAGCGGATTCTCGAAACGAATAGGAGTTATGAGATCGATGGACTCACCTGTTCCGGCTATCTCTCTGAGGAAAGTTCCGTCAGACGGTATTAACATATCTTTAACTTTGAACTCTTCTCTTTTACATCCTGTCTCTATCGGTTTCATGCCGCATGCCATAAATCCAAGAAGATGAGCAGCTTTGATCAAAGCTGCAGTGATAATTGTTTTGCCAACGCCTGTGTCAGTGCCTGTTATAAAGAAACCCTTTGCCATTTTATTGTCAGATGATTTAATTTTGAAAAATCTCCCCATTTCCCCTCTTTGCCAAAGAGGGGAAAATATATTATCCCCCTTTTGGAAAAGGGGGATTGAGGGGGATTTTACGATATATAATATTACACTTTTTTTAACGCTTCAATCAGTCTCTCGATATCCTCATCCGTATGAGCAGTAGTCACATTTATCCGTATCCTCGGGTCCTTCACTGTAGGCGGTCTTATAGCCGGCGCTATAATGCCATTTTCAAAAAGGTGTTTAGAAATTTGTAAAGTATTTTCAACGCTCCCTGTTTTTATCGGTATTATAGGAGTTTCACTGCCCATTATGTCATACCCTGTTTGCCGAATGCCGTTAGCTAACTTTTCTCTGTTGGCCCAGAGTCTTTTTATCAATACAGAATCATTTTCTATTACTTCCAATGCTGCGATAGATGCGGCAATTACACACGAGGGCAAGGCTGTTGAGTACATAAAGCTTCGTGCATTATTCAATGCCCACCGGACGACATCAGAACTTCCGGCAAGAAATGCGCCGAATGAACCAAGGGCTTTTGAAAATGTGCCCATCTGGATAATCCACGGTTCAGGGTTTATGGCAAAGTGAGTAAGGGAACCCTTGCCGTTTCCAATGACTCCTGTTGCATGGGCGTCATCTATATACAGGAATGTATCATATTTTATACAGATGCTATACATCTCTTTTAATAGAGCAATATCTCCATCCATGCTAAAGATTGAATCAGTTATAATGATCTTCTTTTTTATACGCTCCTTTTTTAGAAGTTTTTCAACGTGTGATAAGTCTTTATGCCTGAATATTATTGTCTTTGCCCTGCTTAACCTGCATCCGTCTATAATGCTTGCATGATTGAACTCATCACTTAATAATATTGTATCTTCATCAGCAATAGCAGGTATGATTCCGGTGTTTGCCGCGTAACCTGAATTGAATACAAGGGCGGATTCTGTGCCTTTGAATGACGCAAGCTTTTCTTCGAGTTCTCTGTGCAGAATGCTTCCTCCATACAGAAGCCTCGAAGCGCCGGCGCCAAACCCATATTCATCGAGCGTTTTTTTGACTTCATTAATTATATGGGAATGCTTCACAAGGCCGAGATAATCATTGGATGAGAAATTTATATACTCCCTGCCGTCCAGTTTTATGTGATGGCCCTGAGAAGATTCCCTGTCTTTTAAATCCCTGAAAAGTTTTTTTTCTTTTAGGCGGTTGAGTTTTTCAATAAACATATGCGTATTTTAGCACAATAATCGGATATGCTTGTTGATGTGACCTTGACTATTTAGAGGGATAAATCTTAGTATTTTAAGTCTATTTTTTTTGATTAGAAAAATCTCTTGACAATTTTTTTTGCCCTATGGTATGCTGGTTTCGCTTTTTTAAACTATTTGATGGAAGGTGAAAGATGCTAGATATTCAACCACTGTGGTTACTTGTCTTGGTCATCAATTTTTTTGCATTACTTTTCATTATGAATGCTATTCTCTTTAAACCCCTCCTGAAGATTTTCAAAGAAAGAGAAGATACGGTTAAGGATGCTCTTGATGCAGCTAAAATGATGAGCGTCAAAAGAGAAGAAGGCATTGCCAGTTTGAACCGTGAACTTGCCGAGTCCAGAAGCAAATCAAAGGAGACTTTCGAAGCTCTCAGGGCAGAAGGCCTGAAACAGCAAAAAGAAGTTCTCTCGGCTACAGAAGCAGAGGCTGTCTCAATACTTGAAAAAGCCAAAGCAGAGATTAAAGCTGAGGCTGAAAAGGCAAGACAGGCGCTAAGAGCTGATGTTGATAAGTTCTCTGACGAAATCGTAAGAAAGCTGGTGAAAGTATGAGAAACAGAACTCAGAACTTAGAGCCCAGAACACGGAAGTATAAAAAACTTATCTTTCCATTATTCATTTTTAGTATTGCTTTTGCTTCTTATGCTTTTGGGAGCGGCGGGGGTGAAGAGGCCGGGCATGTGCCTCTATGGAAAGATTATATGTGGAAGATTATCAATTTTGCAATCCTGGTTTTTGTCCTCTTTAAGTTTGGCAAGAAACCCCTCCAGAATTATCTTAAGAGCAGGACGGAATTGATAGAAAAGACCCTAAACGAGGCAAAAGAGGCAAAAGAGGCAGCAGTAAAGGCATTGCATGAGGTAGAGGAAAGGCTTAAAGTGAAGGATGCTGAAATAGAGGCAATCCTATCTACAGCACAGCGCTCAGGAGAACAAGAGCGTGATAGAATTATTGAGGAAAGCTCCAGACTGAAGGAAAAGATATTGGAACAGGCAAAGACAAATATTGATTACGAACTGAAACATGCGAAAGAGGCAATTAAGGCTGAAGCTGTTGAGTTGGCAATGGAGCTTGCAGAGAAAAAGCTCAAGGAGAAATTAACAAAAAATGATCAGGAAAGACTTCTTGAAGATTCCCTCGTGAAGATAGGAGGTAAGGGTTGAAACAGCTAAAGGGAGCAAACAGATACGCAAAGGCTTTGCTGAGAAAAGTCGGCATTGAAAACGCACCTCAGGCCATTGATGAAATTAATTCAATTAATAACCTCATGGTAAAAAGTAAGGAACTCAGGAGCTTCCTTGTTAACCCTCATTTCACATCAGATGAGAGAGCAAAGGTTATAAAACAGCTTTCAGAGAAACTTAAACTTTCTGTAAACACAGTGCAATATATTTTGCACCTCTCAGAATCAGGACTAATAACAGTTCTCCCTGATATCATAAGGATAGCTACCAATCTCTATCTCGAAAGCAAGAAGAGGGCTAAGGCGGTTGTCATGACCCCCATTGAGATAAAAAAAGATAGCGAAAATACGCTTAAGGCATCCCTGAAAAAATTGACGGACAGGGATGTGGATATAGAATATGTGATAGACCCTTCCCTTCTTGGCGGCATACTCGTCAAGATCGGAAGCACAATGTATGATACCAGCATAAAAGGCCAGTTAAGGCTTTTAAAAGATGAGCTAATAAAGGAGTGATATTATGGCAGAAATTAAGACAGAAGAAATAAGTGAACTTCTAAAGAAGCAAATAACAGATTTCGAGAAGAAGGTTGATGTCAGTGAGATCGGCACTGTCACATATATTGGTGACGGTGTTGCAAAGGTTTATGGCCTTGACAATTGCATGGCCATGGAACTGCTTGAGTTCCCGAACGGTGTTTTCGGTATGGCCCTGAACCTTGAAGATGAATCAGTTGGCGCTGTTCTCTTTGGTGAGGACAAGCTTGTCAGGGAAGGCGATATTGTTAAACGCACCGGAAAGGTTATGTCAGTCCCGGTTGGAGAGGAATTGAGGGGAAGGGTTGTCAATGCAATCGGACAGCCTATAGACGGGAAAGGCCCGATTAACGCAAAACAGACAAGAAGGGTCGAAGTCGTTGCCCCTGGTATCATCAAGAGGAAGCCTGTCCATGAACCGCTCCAGACAGGGGTCAAGGCAGTGGATGCCATGATCCCGATCGGAAGAGGTCAGAGGGAGCTTGTTATCGGCGACCGTCAGATCGGAAAAACAGCCATTCTTATTGATACCATCATCAATCAAAAAGGCGGTGATGTTACATGCGTATATGTGGCAGTCGGACAGAGAAGGCCGGCTGTTGTTAATACAGTTCAGAAACTTGAACAGATGGGCGCCATGGAACACACAATCGTTGTTGTCGCAACAGCGAGTGAACCCGCGCCAATGCAATACATAGCGCCATATGTTGGTTGTACAATGGGTGAATATTTCAGGGATAACGGCAAGGCTGCTTTTATTGCATATGATGACCTTACCAAACAGGCTCAGGCATACAGACAGCTTTCCCTGATCCTGAGGCGTCCTCCTTCACGTGAGGCGTATCCCGGTGACGTCTTCTATCTCCATTCAAGGCTACTCGAAAGAGCAGCAAAAATGAGCGATGCGATGGGCGCCGGATCCCTTACGGCAATTCCGGTTATCGAGACACAGGCCGGTGACGTTTCCGGTTATATCCCGACAAACGTTATTTCCATCACAGACGGTCAGATCTATCTTGAGCCCGAACTCTTCTACGCCGGTGTAAGACCTGCTGTTAACGCCGGTCTTTCAGTCAGCCGCGTCGGCGGCGCTGCCCAGATCAAAGCCATGAAGCAGGTTGCAGGTATGCTCAGGCTTGACCTTGCACAGTACAGAGAGCTTGCTGCATTTGCGCAGTTCGCATCCGACCTTGATAAGGCAACACTCGCGCAGATTGAGAGAGGGAAAAGGATGGTCGAGCTTCTGAAGCAGGACCAATTTGTCCCGATGTCGGTTGATGATCAGATCATTGTTATTTATGCAGGGACCCAGGGCTTTCTCGATGATGTCCCGGTTGATTCAATAAGAGCCTTTGAGGAAGCGTTTATGAGATATATCAGGGCTGAAAAACAGGCGCTGAAAAAAGAGATCATGGAAAAGAAGGCACTGGATGATGACCTTAAAGCAAAGCTTAACGAGGCGATCACAGCATTCAAAAAAACCTTCTCTGTATAACCAGTTTTGATAGGAGAGGATAAATGCCAACTTTAAGGGATATAAGAAAAAGATTAAAAGCAATCCAGAGCACCAAGAAGATTACTGCTGCCATGAAAATGGTGGCTGCTGCAAAAATGCGGAAGGTTCAGGACCGGATGCTGAATTTCAGGCCTTACGCTCAGAGAATGGAGTTAGTGCTGTCTGATCTTGCAAAGGTTTCAGAAAGACAGATTCATCCACTCCTTGATCTGAGACCTAAAAAGACTGTTGAGGTTATCGTTATTACTTCCGACAGAGGTCTCTGCGGAGCATTCAATACAAATATTCTGAAGGCTGCGGGTAATTATATCCACACCCTTCAAAAAGAAGGAGTTGCGCTCAGTCTTAGTGTTGTGGGGAGAAAAGCCCGTGATTACTTCCGCAGGAGAAATGTGCCGAGAAGGCAAGCCTGGCTTGGCCTCTCAGGTAAAGTAACATATACGAATGCTCAGGAGATTGCAGGCGACCTGGCTGAAAATTATACGAAAGAGACTGTAGATGAGATTGTTGTTATATATAATGAATTCAAGTCGCTCATTGCACAGAAGGTAACTATAACAAAACTCTTGCCAATAGGTGCAATAGAGACAGAGGAGGCCCGGAAGGAACCATTTATGGGTGGTGATTTCCTGTATGAACCTACAAGAGAGGCAATATTCGAAAGACTGCTGCCAAAATATATCGAGATACAGATTTACAGGGCTTTGCTTGAATCCTCTGCTGCTGAGGAAGCGGCAAGAATGGCAGCCATGGAGAACGCAACAAAGAACTGTTCTGAACTTATTACTAAGGTAACACTCCTTGCCAACAAGGTAAGACAGGCGTCCATTACAAAAGAACTGATGGATATTGTCGGCGGCGTTGAGGCATTAAAGGATTAAGGAATAAAGGATTAACGAATTTTAATATAGTTGAGGGGGTTCATTATGAACGAAGGAAAAGTAGCACAGGTAATAGGTGCAGTTGTAGACGTAGAATTTGAGAAAGCGCTTCCAAAGATTAAAGATGCGATAAAAGTTGATTACCCGGGAGACCCATCAAAGGGTATCCCCGAGATTCATATTACCCTGGAGACCGCTATCCATCTTGGTGAAAATAAGGTAAGGACCATTGCTATGGGACCGACAGACGGCCTCGTAAGGGGTATGAAGGCTGTAGACACCGGTGAGCCCATAACTGTTCCTGTCGGGAAGCCGTCATTAGGAAGGATTATAAACGTCGTGGGTGACCCTGTTGATGAAATGGGACCAATAGAGACAACTGAGAGGATGCCTATTCACCGGTTGGCCCCTGATTTTGTTGAGCAGGAAGCGACGACTCAGGCATTTGAAACAGGCGTTAAGGTTTTTGACCTTCTGATACCGTTTGTCCGTGGCGGCAAGATGGGTATGTTTGGTGGCGCAGGAGTCGGCAAGACCGTTATCATCATGGAGATGATCAACAATATTGCCATGGTCCACGGTGGTATCTCGGTTTTCGCAGGCGTCGGCGAGAGAACAAGGGAAGGAAATGACCTTTACCTTGAAATGAAACACTCAGGCGTTTTGCCGAAGGCAGCCCTTATTTATGGTCAGATGAACGAGCCGCCCGGAGCAAGGGCAAACGTAGGATTGAGCGCATTGACCTGTGCAGAATACTTCAGAGACCAGGGACAGGACGTTCTCTTATTCATTGATAATATTTTTAGATACACACTCGCCTGGGCTGAGGTTTCCGCACTATTAGGAAGAATGCCGTCAGCGGTCGGTTATCAGCCTACGCTTGGCACTGACATGGGAGCGCTCCAGGAGAGGATTACCACCACAAAGAAAGGCGCTATCACATCCATGCAGGCAATATATGTTCCTGCGGACGACCTTACCGACCCTGCGGTTGCAACAGCATTTACCCATCTGGACGGAACAGTCGTTCTTTCAAGACAGATTTCAGAGCTCGGTATTTATCCTGCGGTTGACCCGTTGGATTCTACATCGAGAATCCTTGACCCAAAGGTCATCGGCGATGAGCATTACGCTGTCGCAAGGAGTGTTCAGAAAACTCTTCAGAGATACAAGGAGCTTCAGGACATCATCGCGATCCTCGGTATCGAGGAACTTTCGGAAGATGATAAGATGCTCGTTGCAAGGGCAAGGAAACTTCAGAGGTTCCTGAGCCAGCCGTTCCATGTTGCAGAAACATTTACAGGTCAGGCCGGTAAATATGTTAAGACTGCGGATACCATAAAAGGTTTTAAGGCGATTGTTGAAGGACAATACGATGATGTTCCTGAACAGGCATTCTATATGGTTGGGCCGATCGAAGAAGTTGAGGAAAAGGCCAAGAAACTTGGATGGAGCAGACAGGCATAAAGAAATAAAGGCTAAGGCAGGAGAATAATTCATGGAGAAGGAAAGTAAATTAAAACTTGATATCGTTACACCTTACGGCCTTATTTTTAGTGAAGATGTTGAAGAAGTGACATGCACCGGAAGTGAAGGAGATTTTGGTGTGCTACCGGGTCACGAGTTTTTCTTTACAACTCTGAAAATAGGGATGCTCTCTTATAAAAAAGGAAATACAACAAAATATGTCTTTGTGAACTGGGGGTATGCCGAGGTTGGACCTGATAAGGTTATGGTTCTTGCCGACAGCGCAGAAAAATCCGAGGACATAGATGTTGAGAGGGCAAAAGCTGCAATGAAGAGGGCAGAAGAGAGGCTGAAAAAGGCAGAAGAGTTTGATTTTGCAAGGTCGACATCTTCACTTGAGAGGGCGGTAGCGAGAGTACAGATAGCAGAGAAATTCAGATAAAACATAAAGCAATTGCATATTAATAAAAAAGGCCATGCGGAATACATGGCCTTTTTTATTGCGTCACAACACCTTTTAATGAATGTTAATCAATTGCATTCTTATAATTAAATGTGTCAAATTAATGAGTTGAAAACATTGAATTCTTTATAGAGGAGACGCCTAGTTTATGCAAAAAGAGAAGATACTTGTAATCGATGACGAGGATTTTATCCTGCAGCTTTCCAGAGACATACTGTCAAAGATAAATTATGATGTTAAAGCCATATCAGATGGAAACGCAGGCATTCAACTCATCGAAAATGAAAAATTTGATCTTCTTTTAACAGATATTAAGATGCCGGAGATTAGCGGTCTTGATGTTATCAGACGGGTAAGGACTTCAAATAAAGAGATCCCTATCATCGTTATTACAGGACATGGCACACTTGATATTGCCATTAATGCTCTGCGGTTGGGCGCTCAGGGCTTTATATTGAAGCCGTTTACACCAATAGAACTCAGAACGGCTGTTGCTGAGGCGCTGGAAAAGACAAGATTGATCAGAGAAAATATAAGGATGAGAACGCTTATGCCTCTTTTTGAGGTGAGTAAGGAGATTATCAGCGAGATTGATCCTAAAAGACTCTTTAAATCAATCGTCGAAATTGCAGCCAGGGAAACACATGCTGACAGAGCGTTTTTGTGTCTGATCGATGAAGCAACAGGCAATATTTCTCTGGAAGAAAATTATGGCACATCACCAGATTTTCTCAGAAACTTCCAGGAGAGATACGGGGATAAGATAATGAAGCATATTGCGAAAGAAAAAAAATCATTGCTTATAACACCGGAGGGTAAACTGCCCGCAGGTTTTGATGAGATAGCAATAATTGAGGATATGTTTTCAAGCATATATATGCCTCTTACCATTCGCGGCAAGTGTATCGGGATTATCTATTTGGATAGAATCGGCAGCGAACATCCATTCACTCCTTCAGAGGTTGAACTCGTTTCCGTTTTGAGCGGCCAGGCTGCAGCTGCAATCGAAAATGCCCGTCTCTATGAAAAGATTGAGCAGTCTTATCTGTCCATGATCGTTACTCTCTCCGGTGTGGTGGAGGCAAGGGATTTATATACTGATAAGCATATGAAAGATATTGCAGAATATTCTGTCGAGATTGCCCGGAAGTTAAACCTTTATGATAATGATATAGAAAACATCAGAAAAGCAGCTCTCTTGCATGATTTAGGCAAAATATGCGTTCCTGATCACATCCTGATGAAGGCAGATAAGCTTTCTGATGAAGAAATGGATGTCATCAAGAAGCACCCTTTGAACGGTGCAAAGATCCTTGATTCAATTGAGCCGATAAAAGACGCCAGGGAAATAATAAAACATCATCATGAGTGCTATGACGGTTCAGGTTATCCTGACGGCCTGAAAGGTGAGATAATTCCACTTGGCGCGAGGATAATTGCTGTGTCAGATGCATTCGGGGCCATGACGACTACCAGGCCTTACAGGAAAGCGCTGTCAATAGACGAGGCTGTAAAAGAGTTGAATAAATTCTCCGGAATACAGTTCGATCCTCATATCGTAGAAATATTCATATCTCTTCTTCATGAAAAAGGTATTCTTGCCAATCCGGGAAAAGCTCTATAACTCTCTGAGCACATAGTATGGATGTCACGCTTGACAGTATCCGTAATATTAAATTGTATCAGTCGAAAACAGGATACCGTTTTTCAGTAGATGCTCTTCTCCTGTATGATTTTGTGAACCTGCGGAAAGTTTCTGCCATTGCCGACCTCGGCGCCGGCTCAGGCATTATAGGAATTCTTCTGGCAAAGAAATATCACGAAGCACGCATAATGCTATTTGAGATCCAGGAAACACTCTCCAGGGTGGCTGAAAAAAATATTGTCTTGAATAATCTTCAGGACAGGATAGCAGTCAAACAATGTGATGTGAGAGAAATTCCAGAATCGTACCAGGCTCAAGGCGCTTATGACCTTGTTGTATCGAATCCCCCATTCAGAAAGGTTAAGAGCGGCCGTCTTAATATCGCTGAAGAAAGGGCAATAGCGCGTCATGAGATAAAACTTAGCCTCGAAAAACTTATTGATGCAGCAGCTTTTCTCTTGAGATCCAAAGGACGCTTTGCCATTATATATCACCCGGCCAGGCTGTCAGAACTTATGACCATGTTAAAGAAAAGGGAAATTGAGCCCAAGAGATTGAGGTTCGTCCATTCTCATATGTTGTCAGAGGCAAAGATGGTCTTGCTTGAGGCTGTAAAAGGAGGAAGGACAGGATTGAAGATTGAAAATCCATTATTTATTTATGGAGAAGACGGCAGTTATACCGAGGAGATGGGAGGAATATATGGATCTCCTGAATGAATTTCTGAGTTATCTCTCAGCCGAAAAAGGGCTGTCTAAGAATACTGTCGAATCGTACAGGCTCGACCTCAGGAAATTTCAGGGTTTCCTGTCATCAAAGGATAAAGGTTTTGAATCATTTTCAAAGTCCGGTATTATTGATTTTATAGAAAGTCTGAGAGATAAGGGATATTCCATAGCGAGCATATGCAGGTTCATCTCTTCAATCCGCGGACTGTGCAAATACCTTATTATTGAAAATATTATCAAAGAAGATCCGTCAGAAAACCTCCAGGCGCCAAAGAAATGGGAAAGGCTTCCGAAGGCATTGACAATTTCTGAAGTCAAATCGCTCCTTGAATCAGGTGCGTATCCTGTCCTGGATGATCCTAATGCAATAAGAGATTTTGTAATGTTTGAACTGTTGTATTCTTCCGGGTTGCGTGTCAGTGAGCTGATATCGCTTAAGCTTGAGGATATTAATTTCGAAGCAGGGTTTTTGCGT
>Ga0194126_10001899_pt1 | contig 34389 bp, 31 predicted proteins | sample TA2KigC150mmetaG_FD_148641 | JGI IMG/M metagenome (GOLD analysis project Ga0194126, IMG submission 148641) | Freshwater microbial communities from Lake Tanganyika, Tanzania - TA2015035 Kigoma Deep Cast 150m | ecosystem: Environmental > Aquatic > Freshwater > Lake | place: Tanzania: Lake... | reverse complement strand
CGTCCCTCCGTTGTTCGTCCAGTTCCCCTTGGCCGTGATGTCATACCCACCTGCACTCAACGTCCCACTCGTCAACGTCACCGTCCCATTCACCGTCGGACTCATATCCAACGTCACCGTATTGCCCGCCCCTGCTGCTACCGTCAGATTGTTCAACACCGTCACCGAAACCGGCAACTCTACCCCTGTCGTCAACGCAGCCGTATACGTCACGTTCATCGTCGACCCAAACGTCGGCGCCACCGATAAACTCCCACCTCCCCGCGAGATCGTCGCTCCGGTGCCCAACGTCAATCCATTCGTCAATGTCAATAGCCCACTCGTGAGCGTCAACGTCCCATTTACCGTTGTCCCAACAACATCTGTCGATAATCCACTCGCATTGTTCATCGTCAGATTGTTGAACGTCGTTCCTGCCGAGCCGCCGATGCTCTGACCCACACTCCCGTTGAATACCACCGTCCCTGTCCCTGACGTGAAGGAACCATTGTTCAGCCAGTTGCCTGCAACGTTGATCGTCGTCGCCGTCCCAGCCGCAAACGTCCCAGCCGTCAACGTCAGCGTCCCACTCAGCGTCATTGTCGTCGTGCTCGCAGCAGCACTCAGCGTCCCTGCTGACTTGTCTACGGTCAAATTATAGAACGTCTTCGTCGCCAACGTCCCAAGAATCTGCTGTGCACCCGTTCCATTGAATACCACCGTCCCAGTCCCCGGCGTGAACGTCGCTGCCGTTGCCTGCGACCAGTTCACTGCCACGTTGATCGTCGTCGCTGTCCCAGCCGCAAACGTCCCGGCCGTCAACGTCAGCGTCCCACTCAGCGTCAACGTCGCCGTGCTCCCTCCTACACTCAACGTCTGACCCGTCTTGTCTACTACAATGTTGTAGAACGTCTGTGTCGTCGCCGTCCCATTGATTGCTTGCGCCCCCGTCGTGTTGTTAAACACCACCGTCACCGTCCCCGCCGTGAACGTTCCTCCATCGTTCGTCCAGTCGCCCGCCACGTTGATCGTCGTCGCTGTCCCAGCCGCAAACGTCCCAGCCGTCAACGTCAGCGTTCCACTCAGCGTCATTGTCGTCGTGCTCCCTCCTACACTCAACGTCTGACCCGTCTTGTCTACTACAATGTTGTAGAACGTCTGTGTCGTCGCCGTCCCATTGATTGCTTGCGCCCCCGTCGTGTTGTTAAACACCACCGTCCCTGTCCCCGGCGTGAACGTCCCTCCGTTGTTCGTCCAGTTCCCCTTGGCCGTGATGTCATACCCACCTGCACTCAACGTCCCACTCGTCAACGTCACCGTCCCATTCACCGTCGGACTCATATCCAACGTCACCGTATTGCCCGCCCCTGCTGCTACCGTCAGATTGTTCAACACCGTCACCGAAACCGGCAACTCTACCCCTGTCGTCAACGCAGCCGTATACGTCACGTTCATCGTCGACCCAAACGTCGGCGCCACCGATAAACTCCCACCTCCCCGCGAGATCGTCGCTCCGGTGCCCAACGTCAATCCATTCGTCAATGTCAATAGCCCACTCGTGAGCGTCAACGTCCCATTTACCGTTGTCCCAACAACATCTGTCGATAATCCACTCGCATTGTTCATCGTCAGATTGTTGAACGTCGTTCCTGCCGAGCCGCCGATGCTCTGACCCACACTCCCGTTGAATACCACCGTCCCTGTCCCTGACGTGAAGGAACCCCCATTCCTAGTCCAATTACCACCAATGTTGATCGTGGTTCCTGCCGTGAGTGTTCCATCCGTGTGAGTGAAGCCGCCCGTGACGTTCAGTGTCGCCGGCGGTGTGAAGTTCCCCTGCGTCTGCGTCAAGTTTCCACCGACGGTGATAGCTGTCGTGCCCCCTGCTGTGTTCAACAGCGTCCCCGCTGACTTGTTAATGATAAGATCGTTGAACACCTTCGTCGCCAACGTCCCCAATATCTGCTGTGCACCCGTTCCATTGAATACCACCGTCCCAGTCCCTGCCGTGAACGTCGCTGCCGTTGCCTGCGACCAGTTCACTGCCACGTTGATCGTCGTCGCTGTCCCAGCCGCAAACGTCCCGGCCGTCAACGTCAGCGTCCCACTCAGCGTCAACGTCGTTGTGCTCCCTCCTACACTCAACGTCTGACCTGTCTTGTTCACCGTGATGCTGTTGAACGTCTGTGTCGTCGCCGTCCCCCCAATCGTCTGTGCCGCCGTCGTGCTGTTGAACACGACAGTCCCCGTGCCTGGCGTGAACGTTCCTCCATCGTTTGTCCAGTCGCCTGACACGTTGATTGTTCCGGCACCTGACAGGGTAATCGATCCGCCGGAATTCAATGTCATCGAGCCGCCATTGGAGAGTGTGACCGTACCGGTGCTGACGCTGAGAACCCCGTTGTTGTTCACCGTGATATTGCCGGGAGCACCTGTGGTGCCAACGGTGAGGGTCTGCGTGCCTACGGCGATGGACGCAGTGCCCGTCGTCAGAGAGTCAAGAAACGTAATCGTGCGTGCTACGCTAGCTGCGGAGAGCGTGGCGGCATTCGCTCTGCGCGGGATCTTTACGTTGTGATCGGTGGTCGGCACTGCGTTCAACGACCAGTTGGAAGCAGTCCCCCACGCCGTCGTCGTTCCTAGCCAGATGTTATCTTGCTCCTGCGCGAGAGCTGGTGGTCCAAAGGCAACCGCCAGGAAGAACAGGAAAGTGCAGGCATTCAAGCGCGTCTGGACTCGGTCGCGATAATGTGCGCGTCCAGAACACGATGTCTGCCGCGAGACGCAGTTCGAAAATATGGGATTAGCTCGAAGCATCAACCGAAGACCTAGGGAACTGATACATGTGGTGTCTCAGCATCATCTTGTTGACGATGTCGCCAAGCGTTGTCCAGGCCGGCGATGTCGCATTCGCCGCTTTGTCGGCAGGGATATTCGTCCCGCCGCTTGCCGGTGTCACAACGACCTGACCGGAGGCGATGGACGTAACCAGGCATAGCCCCATGAAGAACGAAGCAAGAACAAGAATGCGCGGACTCCTTGAGCATTTCCGCTCGAAGTCACCGGTCATCTTGACCTGGCTTCGTTCTCCGGAGGATTTCGTCCATCCGGCAAATGATAATATGGTCTTGAACAATCTCACCGATTCACTACTTCATTCGTCTACACAAGCGCGGGGGTCAGGACTCCCTCGTGACGGCTCACGCGAGAGCCAAGGACTTCCGAAAGTCCGCTCTTCATCCGTTCCTTCCCGATGAATCCGTCCGCTCCCGATTCCTCTGCCTTCGTCCGATAGACCTCATTCCCGTGCATCGAGATGATGATCACCTTCGTCGAAGGAGACCGTCTCTTGATCATCTGCATCGCCGAGATACCGTTGCGATGAGGCATGTGAAGATCCATGAAAATCAGATCGGGCCGATATCGGTCCGCAAGTTCAACGGCTTCGATCCCGTTCGCGGCCCGTCCGACGACTTCGAGTCCCTTCTGCGCACCGAGAAACTCGGCAAGTGAGTCGCGAAAGGATTCATTATCATCCGCAAGGAGTATCCGCAGTGGCTGCATTTGTTGGTTCCTTTGATAGTGTTGTTGTTTGAATTGAATTTGAATTCCGGATTTCCCTTCCTTTGCAGGGCTTGCCGCGTCGTGACCGGTTCCACATATCATCCTCCGTTGTGCGCGAGGATGAAGCTCGGTTGCTCTCCCATGAGCACGTATCACGCGGCGGTAATGCCGAGGAATCTTCGTTCCTGCGGATCAAGAAGCATCATCAATCCCGACTTCATCGAATCCTTCCCGATGAAGCCGTCCGCGCCCGATTCCTTGGCGAGTCGCTCATAGACCTTGGCAGAATGGACGGAGAGGATGATGACCTTCGTGTCGGGGATCCGTTGTTTGATCGCCCGTGTCGCCTCGATGCCGGTTAAGTGCGGCATCGACATATCCATCAGCACGACATCGGGATGGAGCTCGATCGTTCGCTCAAGAGCTTCGATTCCGTTGGTTGCTTCCCCAACGATTTCGATTCCGCCCTGAGACCTGAGGTATTCCAGAACTGTTTTCCGGAACCCGTCATGATCGTCGGCGAGCAAAACTTTCAGAGCCATGTCGTTACTCCTTCGATTATGATTTTGGAAGTGAAATGAATTGCCGTCCATGAGAGCGTGAGGGGGAAGTCACGGCTCGTCTTCACACTGTCCCTTTCGCTAACTTCATGCGAATCAAGACATTAGGAGGATTGAATTGATGGAATAATAGGAATAGGGGAAGGGGCAAACATCGGCGGAAAACGGTATTTTCGAAGCGGAAGGAGTCTGCGAAAACCTACGTCATCAACCGTAGGCAAGATTGAGAATTGCGAACATCGGAGGTATGAATCGGCCGAAGATCAGAAAAAAGAGGGAAAATGGTGTTCGCAGAGGATTTCAAGCGATATCTGCGAACAGAAATTTGCTACGGTGGGGGGAGACTACGACTTGTCGGACGTGAGTCCTCGGTCAATGGCAAAACGAACAAGCTGCGCGGCCGTGTGGATATCGAGCTTCTGCATGATGTTTGTGCGATGTGTATCTACCGTGCGAGGACTGATGAACAATCGATCTGCGATCTGTTGGTTTGTGAGGCCCTCTCCAATCAACGCAAGGACTTCCTGCTCGCGGGAAGTGAGGGGAAGCTCATCGGCCGACGCTCCGGCTTTCTTCGACAATCCTTTGCGAACATAGCCGTTGAGGAGTACATCGGCAATTTTCGGGCTGAAGTATCTTCCGCCTGCGGCAACGGTGCAAACGGCAGTTAGGACCTCCTCTTTGCGGGCACTCTTGAGGAGATATCCATCCGCCCCTGATCTAAAGATCTGGTACACATATTCCTCAGAATCATGCATACTCAGAACAAGGATCGCGGTATCCGGACACTTCTTTCGGATCACTTTCGTCGCTTCGATTCCCGAGATCCCCGGCATGGAAATGTCGATGAGGACAATATCCGGCGAAAGCTGGACGGTTTTTTCGATCGCTTCCTGTCCATCGCCCGCCTCGCCCACGACCTCGAATTCCTCATGCATTTGCAGTAGTGCCGCAATACCGCTCCGCACGAGTGCGTGATCATCAGCCAGCAGTATTCGGATCTTTGCCATCCTGTTCACCCGTTGTGAGGGGGACTTCAACGACAATAGTTGTACCCTTGCCGGGATGCGATTCAATATCCAGATTCCCGAGCAAGGAACGGACTCTCTCTCTCATGCTGACGAGTCCGATGCCCGAGTACGCGGAGCCCCTGCCGGAGACCGCCACCGGATCAAACCCGACGCCGTCGTCTTCGACAATCATCCGGACAACCTTTTCGATTCCGACGAGCTGGATGTCCACATGAGCGGCTTGTCCATGCTTGATCGCGTTGGTAAGCGCCTCTTGCGCGATGCGATAGAGCGCCGTCTCCGTTTGAGGTTCAAGTCTCCCGTCGATTCCGTGCGTTCGAAACACAACCTCTCTGTGGTACTCCTTGCACATATGCTCTGCCAGATAGCTCAATGCCGAGACGAGACCGAAGTCATCAAGAATGCTGGGGCGCAGATTGTACGAAATATCGCGCGCCTCCCTCATGGCATGTTCGATGAGCTTCTTCGCGTTGTCAAACCGTCTGGCCTCATCGTCCTTGAGCGGAAGCGTGTCCTCCAGGATCTCAAAGTTGAACTTGATGGCTGTGAGTATCTGGCCCAGCCCGTCATGAAGTTCAGTTGCGATTCTTCTGCGCTCTTCTTCCTGGGCCTGGATCCGCGCGCTGCTGAGAAACTCCAGCTCCTCCTGATGTCTTCGGAGATTTTCGTAAAGATAGGTGTTCGAGAGGGTGAGCGCCGTTTTTTCGGCGAGTGACCCGAGGAGACGTATTTCACGCGATGAAAAACCGTGAGATTTGCGGTACCCGGCAACCAGATATCCCCTGATCTTTCCTTCGAGCTCGATCGGAAACCATCCCACCGAGAGAAGCCCTTCCTGGCCAAATACGGAATTCTGATAGACCGACTGCGCCACCGCTTCACGCATGTCCGGAATGAAAACCGGGTCAAGGGACTCCTTCAAGAGGTCGGAAACATACTCTTTGTGGAAGACGTCATCCGGCTTCTGGCCGCCTCCATGAATCACTTTCCATTGAGCTCGCTTCGAACCTCGTTGATACAGAAGAATCCCAATCCAATCGGCCCTCGTAAGAGATCTTGCGTGCAACACGATGATCTCGAGCAGTCGTGGCAAATCAACGACCGATGCGAGCTGACGATCGATAGAGCCGAGAACCTCCTGCTCCCAGAACCATGCGGCTTGTTCCCCCTCAAGCCGCTTCCGTTCCGTCACGTCCCTGAACGAAAGAAGGAGCGCGGGTTTGCCCCCCAGGCGATCCGACTCGAGTCCAGATCAAGCTCGACAACCGTGCCGTCAGGCTTCACTCCTTTGATCTCAACTCCGCGCGATATGGATCGTTCATCCGAAACATCCAGAGAAATCAGTCTCCGGCTCCCCGGCTCGAGACAATCGAGGAAGTTCTGTCCGAGTAGATCCGTGCCAGTTTCACGCCCGAGCGCTTCTTCCGCCGCTCGATTGGAGAAGACGATCCTCCCATCCTCCACCACCACCAGACCCGTCATCGAACCATTCACAACTGTGCTGAATCGCTTCGCCAGCTCGGTTTGTTCTGCCGTCATGCTGATGGAGCGTGGGACCGATTGAAACAGCGCCACGAGATCCTCAGCCGGGCGTTTGCGGGTCGGCAACGGTTGCAGCGCAAGCAAGCGATCCACCCCCTCGGCCCCCTTCCGCTCGACTCGTACGCATCCAATCCAATCGCTCCCCGCCGCCAATACCACCGGGAGTTCGGGTGGTCCCTCCGCGATCACATATGGATGGACGAGTTTCAAAAAGCTGAGACCAAGCAGTTCGGAACGAGCGTATCCAGTCAGCCCGAGCATTGCGTCATTCGCCTCCAAGATCTTCCCCTCGGGATTGATTCGCACCATCGGCAAATCGAACAGCCACAGGGGGGATGGGGGAGGAACTCCCTTTTGCTTCGCTCGTGAAGAGGATGCTCGTGTTTTCTTTCGGTCGTTTATGCTGCGCCTGGGCATATGATGATTTGAGCACACAACGTCGGCAATCGTCAGAAAAGGTATCCAATGATGAAATCAAATTCAATGAGAGAAATCACCGGGATTGATTGCCGGAGCCGTGGTGGAATGTGTCGCGCTGAGCTCATTTCGTGCCGAAATCACTGAGATTATGAGTACGTCGATCGGTTCTGCACATTCGATCCAGTCTCCACCGAATTTCCTGCCACTCTGAAGTTGGGCGAAAACATGCGTCTCTCCACGATTCCTGTGAGACACAGTGTACCCCCACTTGCGGTGCAGATTGATGGCAATGGGAAGTCGGTCGTGTACACGGGAGAGACCGAATGCGATGCATCGATTGCGCAGTTCTCTTCGGGGGCCGATCTCCTCATTCACGACGCGAATGAGAGCTCGATTCTCGATCCTGACAAAGAGCCGTTCAATCACACCACTGCCTACGGCGCGGGGGAAACAGCTCAGCTGGCCGGGGCGACGAGGCTGGCGTTGGTTCATATTCAGGGAGTGTTCTAGGGTCGTGAGGAGATCTTGAAGCGTGAAGCGCAATCTGCGTTTAGCGGGGAGCTGTTGCTCCCCAATGACCTCGATGCGGTCATCTTGGATTAAGAATGACTTGCCGATGAACCAAAGATTCGATTATTGACTACTTTTTTCTTGCATCTTGACGGTTTCTGTGACAACTTACGCGCAGAATTATATCGTTTCTCGTTAATGCACTCTCCAAGTCACCGGGATGCCAACGGCATGTCTCGAGGATAGGTGGGGTCCCGAGCGTGCAGAATAGGATTGACACCAGACGGCGTCCTACAATCGCTCTTCAATCCGTAGAAAATAACAGGCTCACTTCACCGCAGGGGACGACACATGACACTCGCATTCGCTCTTCTTCTCATCATCACGGCAATAGGGATTATCGTTTATTGGATTGATTTCTTTCGTCGGGGACGGGTTCACGTGGTCAAGGATGATTGGTACATCCGGTTTGAGCGGGCGTTCTGCCTCGCCGATCTTTGGATGGCAGCATGCGCGATCACTGGAGCCATCGGGCTTCTCACTCAACAGTCGTTCGGCCCAGTCTTTGGCCTTCTGACGGCAAGTGCGCTCATTTTCCTTGCCATCATCGACGTCACCTTCAACGTGCAGAATCATCTCTACCGCCGGAACGCGCGCTCAGCCTCGATGAAGTTTGAGATCTTCATCAACATCTGGTCGCTTGGCTTCGGATCGGCGCTCATCATCTTTCTCGAGCCGATGATCCTCCTCGTCTGACCGAACGAACAGTCGGTTCATCCCTCCTCTCGAGCTCCCTATTCCAGCGTGCCAACGGGATGGAGGTAGACACTGAACTCTGAAAATCCATCGATGCCGATGAGGGTGTTGACTTCGTCATCATAGAACGCCCCCGCACAGACAGAACCCAACCCGAGAGACACTGCCTGAAGCGCAATGTTCTGGCTGATGTGTCCCGCCTCCATATAGACGTATCGGTAAGCTCGCTCCCGATATTTGATGCGCGCCCGATCGACAATCGCGGTAAGCACGAACACGACATCCGCCTCACCCAATGATTGCTGGTCCAGTCCCGCCGCCCGAATCTGCCGGCTCAAGTCTCCCTCCCGTATCGTTTCCAAGCCATGTCGCCGGACGTTGTAGTGGTACAAACCCTTCGGAATGCCTTCGACATGATTCACCACAGCATAAATCTCAAGCGGATACAGGGCTCCGGCAGAGGGAGCGGTCCTCAGCTGAATTCCGGATCGCTCGCTCGTGACTCCCTGGGCCGCATACAGGAGTTGAGAGAGCTCTGCCCGCGTCATCGACTTCGTCGAATAGCTGCGTACCGACCTCCGGCGTGCGATCGCTTCTTCGACCCTCACGCCCCGATGCGCCGGCGGCGCCAGCTCAATGAGCCGTACCCCCGGATATTCCTTGAATGTCGGGGGCCGCACGATCTGCCTCCGGCTCTCTTCGGCCGGAGACCCGCGCCTCGAATGTGAAGTTTGGGCATGAAACCGTTCCCCAATGCTCATGGCGTCCTGCGAGGAAACCCCGAACAGCGAAATGACAACCGCAGGCACCATCGCACCGACGAAGCACGCAACGAATCCAATCGTCTGGATATTCATCATGAGACACCTCCTTCTCGATTAGCAGGGTGTTGAAAAACGAGGTCCAATGTCATTCTGAATCCCGCTGTTTATTAGCGGGATGAAGAATCTGACTCATAAAGCGAGATTCTTCAGTCGCTTCCCTGCCTGCGTGTAGTAGTACACTGCGGCAGGCAGGGCTCCTTCAGAATGACAGAAAAATACTTCTTCAACAACCTGTTAGATGTGAATCGTACCGGCCGGGCCGTCCATCCTCCCGTGCAAGCGATTCAGGACGATTCCGACGCGCTACGCGTGCTTTATGTTAGGTTGACGGAAGGAGGGAATCAAGCGAATTCGTTACGAGTCATTCTCTTGTCAATCATGAGAATGAACTGATGAGGAGAACGCAAAAGAGTATCGAATGGCCGAGAAGGATGAGCCCCAATCGCTTGAAGTTGACGCGTGGACTGAGCGAAATTGTCCCATAGAGAGCGTGCACGGTGATCGGAACAAACGCAAGCAGGAGAATGGCCGAAGTGGAGGTCACCATGATGGACAGACCGAGAACTCCAAACATGATCACGTGGTAGAGAAGATTGTGATACCCGAGTCTGACTTTCTCCGCCGGTGCGAGAGAACTCTGTTTCACCCCCGCGGCGCCGATCTTCATATGGACATAGAAAGCGCCGGATGCGAAGAAGAAAAAATTCAGAAACCAGAGGATGACATGCCGCTCATCCAGCGATGCGGAACCCACATACAACGCCGCGGGGGCGCCGACTGTCAGTGCCAGCATCCCGAGCAGATCGCCGGCCAAGGTTTTGCCATACCGCTGGAACAACAGGTGATTCGCCGCGAAGAGAGCGATCGTCACCGCACCCATCGGCACGAGCAAGAAATATCCTCTCAGGACCAACGGTGCCGCAAATGCGAAACCCAGAGTCACGAACACTCCCCCCCAGAGGGTGGCGGCATGTGGAACATGATCTTCGGATCGTTGACGCGAACGATGGCGAAGCACGGTCTGAGCGGGAGCGTAGCTCAAGAAGAAGAAGAGGGCCGAAATGAGGAGATAGAGATGATTCGTCCGGATTTGCTCACTCAGCGCGAATCCGGTCAGGAGCGGAACAAAAAGGACTGCCCATGCTCCGTGTTCCCGCGTGACTATCGGAGGGGGGATTCTCATGGATCACTTCCGCGCAACAATGACCAGATCACGGGATGCTTGGCGATCAAAGGGCTCCAGCGAGATACTCCCGTATGTTTTCGGGTCTTCGTAGCCGAGCGAGGCGAGCACACTTTTCAATTCATCAGCAACAACGGGACGAAGAGGTGTGGATTGGAGCGAATGATGCCACTCCCCCTCAGATTTGTAGATGGTGAGAATATTGAATGTGAGGAGTGATTCGCCATAGTCGTAGAACCGCACAAACGTCTTTCCTTCGACCTCCCGGACATTCTGAACGCGTTCCCTGCTCGCGAGAATGCGTTCGTAGTTCAGAAGCTGAATCAAGAGAACTCCTTTCGGGTTTAGGACCGACGAAAATGATTCTATTGCCTTACGGAGCTCCTCGGCTCCAAGGAGATGAGGCAGGGTATTCCCGAGACACAGAACCGCATCGAACGATTTCTTGACGTGATCCCGTATGGTATGGAAGGAGGACTCAACCGTATCAACCCGCAGTCCCATTTCTGAGGCATGGCGTTTCAGATGTCGTAGCATCTGTGGCGAATGATCGAGCGCTGTGACCTTGACGCCCAATTGAGCCAGCAGAAGCGAGTGGAATCCGGTTCCCGCACCGGCATCCAGCGCGGTCCCGATCTGGAACCGCTCCACCAGCAACCTGAAGAACGGTCTTTCCTGAACGAACCGTTTGCCAAACGATGTCAATTCATCATACGAGGGTGCGATTGCATCGTAGAAGTCCTTCGCGCCCTGGACTGACGATCGGTCCATGCTAGTCGTTTGGTCCATAGGCCGGTACCTCCCCGCCAGAATGCTGATAGAGCGGCGTATTGATGTTCTGGAAACGCCGCAGATACTCCTCGTTGCTTATGCCGTTGTGCCACTTCCCGGCGAGCATTGCCATCCCGGTAATCGCCACGAAGACTCCGACGATAAGGGTTGCGAACACCCACCGTGGGGTTGCCCGCGCCGAGGATCCGCTCTTCATCGAAAGACACTCTTTCACAGGACATGCCTCGACGCAACTCAGACATGCCATGCATTCGTCACTCCACACACGTCGCTCCGCATGGACCTTGACACCGGATGGACACGCCTTCGTGCACAACTCGCAATCTATGCACGTCGTGACATCGCGTGTGATCTTCAACGGACTCAACCAGCTGACGGCTCCCAGAAGAGCTCCGTAGGGACAGAGGTAGCGGCACCAGAAGTTTTTGACAACGACCGACAACAACGCGAGAATGATAATCGTCCAGAGTGCAAATGTGGTGATGTCGGCAAAGAACATGTACATCTTTACGTCTGCCATCTTGTTGTACGGGCTGTCTATGAATGTCTTGAGTGCCGCGACATCCATTTGCCAGATTGAATAGACAAAGAAGAGAAGGAGAAAATACTTGAGCGACCGAAGCGGATAATCTATCCATCGATTGATCTTAAGGTTTCTTCCGAAGAGCCTCTGCCCAAGGAGCCAGAGAGATTCGCTCAGTGTTCCAATGGGACAGAGCCAGCTGCAAAACGCCTTCTTCAGGAGAAGACTCACGACGACAATCGCGACCAGGATGAAGAGACCCGATGGATGAACGCTGTTCACCACGCCGGTGTGAAGCCAATACTTCAAACTGATCAGAGCGCTGATCGGGAGGAATCCTTCGACGCCGGGGGGTCGTCCTACAAACGGAGCTGTTCCACCCGACATCCCCCATTTCACGAAGAACGCGAATTCAATACCGATCCAGATACACAGGAGGGCAAATGACAACTGCACGGTCGACCGTGCGAACTGCGAATCTTCTTTGAGCCGGATTAGAATCTTCCTGTGCCGGCGGGTTTCATCTTGAAACCTCGGAAACTCCTTCCGAAGCTGAGCCGGAATCTTTTTCGGGTCCGGACGTGCGGTCAACGCCGCAGGGTCGATGTCGCACGACGAGCGCTCCGCGATCGACTCTCGTCGTATCGGGTTTCCCGAGATCTTGGTTCCCGCAGTCCTGAGATTGCTCGGATCCCCGGATACCACACACATTTCTTCTGACATCATCTCATTGCTTTCGGATCGCATTCGGTTTCCGCATGATCAATTCATTATTGAAGAATCAGAGTGACAAGTCTGATTTCACATCAAAAAAAACTATGTCTTGTACTCGGGCTTCGTAAGTTCCCGCGCCATCTGGCCGATGTTCCTGCTCACGAGCATGGAGTACAGCTCCTCCCGCAGTCCCCCCCAACGCTCGTGAACCGGACACGGATTCTCGCCCGAGCAATCCGGGAATCCGAGGACACAGTTATGCATGAACGCCACTCCGTCAATCGCCTCGACAATGTGAAACAAGGTGATCTCATCCGCCGGCATCCCAAGCGAAAACCCGCCGGTCGGACCTTTCAGCGACGACAGTAAACCCTTCTGAGCGAGACTCTGAAGGATCTTAGCCAGGAAGTGGTACGGGATCTTCAGTTTCTTCGTGAGCTCGCGGATTGAGGTCATCTCCCCATTCTGCTTGAGCGCGAGATAGAGGACTGCCTGCAACGCATACTCACACTGTCGGCTAAAAATCACACTCATGACGACTTTACCAGACTTGTTAGTCTTAAATTAGCGAACCTGCCGATCGATGTCAAGTCCGGAAAACATCACTCCGGCTACTTCACGATTTCCCCATCAGCTGCTCCATCGCCTGGTTGAACTTCGGGGCATCGTTCTTCAGCCGTGGCTGGACGGCGCCATCGAGTGCCTCTGAGTCGACCAAACGATTCAGACGGGCGATGTGAACAAGGGCCCCGACGGCTGCCAGTGTGGGGCCGAATAATTTGCGGTATGCATGTCTCTTGACCTTGCCATGCTCAACCGGCACATCGATAGATTCATCAATGTAGACCTTCGTTGTGTTGCCGAGCCGCAGAAGGACTCCACGTTCCACAAGTTCGCGATATCCGTCCGTCGAGAGGATCACAAGGTAGTCTGGCCGATCAATGCCCGTGAATCCGATCTCCTCGGGACTCAGCCACACCTCCGAAAGCGAAAAACCGGACCCCTGAGTCACAGGATTGTCGTTCTTCTGTGTGACCCGCAATCCGCTTGCCACAGCCGCCTGACAGAGAGTTGCCGCAGCTGATTGCACCTTCTCTCCTGCGCTCCCGACGATCATCAAGCTCACCGGTCCATCGATCCCCATCGGTTTGGGAAGATTTTTCCGCACCGCTGATTTCCTCGGAGACTGGGTCGGCTTGGTCAATATGTTATCCAGATACTTCTTGCCGAACGGAGGTCGATCCGTTCCGGCTCTGAGGAGTCCCATACTCCAGCCGTTCTGCTCTGCCACGGCGAGGAGTTTCGTTCCGGTCAACTCGTTCTGGGGGACTGCAAACTCCGTGCACAACTCGAGAATCTCAAGCGCGGCAAAACCAGGGTAGGCAATCGCTTGAGCGATAAGCGACGTCAGTTCCTTGTCGGTCGCGATGGTCCGACCGACGAACGCCGCGTTGCTGCTCATCAACATTTCACAGATATCGACAGGGGGAACGATATTCCCGTCGGGAGTTGTGGCAGTGACGAAGCACTCGGGGGTGAAGCCCGAACCCTGGCCGCCTGTCATCCCGTAGACAAAATTGTTGCAGATGAGCACCGTCACGTCGACATTTAGCATCGCCGCGTGGACAAGGTGTTGGAGCCCGATCATCGCTCCACCGTCGCCGATCAGCACGATCGTCTTCAGTTTCTTCTCCGCAAGCACTGAGTCAGCGAGTGCGATCCCGGTTGCAAAGGCCGTTGACCGGCCGTGCGTGGTGTGAACGGTGTGGATCGCCCTAAAGAGCCCATCAGACATTCCGATGCAGCCGATATCGGTCACGAGGGCGACATCTTGCGGCTGAAGTTGCAGGGAAACCAGGGCCTCGTTGATTCGCCGAATCACCATTGTGTGGCCACACCCCTTGCAGAACGGCCATAACGGATTGTCGATCAAATAGGAATTGACCTGCGGTCCGAAGCTTTCACTTGTGACCGACGTCCGGGTCATACGGCACCTTCAATGACACTTCGAATCTCGGCGGGCGTAATCATCGCGCCGATTTTGTTTACTCCCCGAACCTGGATCGGGCCGAGGTATCGCTCGATGACGGAGCGGTACAATCCCCTCAGGTTTTCTTCCACCACGATCACTCGCTTCACTCCCTCTGTGGCCTGCCGGAGCTTCTTGCGTGGAACTGGAAAGAGCGATTGGATCGTGAGCATCGAGACCTTTGCTCCGCTCTTCCTGGACTGTCGGACGGCATCCTGGGCTGCCCGGCTCGAGATACCGTAGCTGATCACAAGTGTCTCAGCGGCCGGATCAAGATCCTGTTTCACCGCGACGAAATCATCTGCCCGCCAGAGAAGTTTCTCTTCGAGGTGTGCGAGGACGTCGATTGTCTCCGGCGAATTCTTCTGGAGGGTACCGGCCTTGTCATGCGCAGAGCCTGTCGCCGTGACCTTGCGCGATCCACCGACCGGTGAGAAGATCGGGATTTCGTGGAGCGCGTGGAAGTAGTACGTTCCGTTCTTTCGCTCCTTGTCGTACTCACCGAACTCCACGAAGGCGGAATTCTTCGGTCGATCCTGCGACGTCATCTGCGGAAGAGATTCATAGTCGACACTCTCCGTGGTCATGGCGATTTCCTTGTCGCTCAGAACAATCACAGGCATGCGGAGGATCTCTGCCCAGGTGAAAGCAAGGATCGTCAGTTCGAAACACTCTCGAGCGTTGGTGGGACAGAGGATCGGGATGGTGTATCCGCCGGAGGTACAATACTCGGCGAGAAGCACATCGCCCTGCGATCCCTGGGTTGCTCCCCCGGTGCTCGGACCGAGGCGCTGGACAAGGGCGATCACAAGGGGCGTTTCGGTCATCAGAGCATACTGCACCGATTCGGTCATGAGCGCCCAACCGGGACCCGATGTTGCCGTCATCGACTTGAATCCGCGCATCGACGCGCCGATACAGTATGCGATGGCAGAAATCTCATCTGGAGCGCTGAGAGCCAGCCCCTTCCGAGACGGCAGCTCGTCAATCATGGCCTTGAAGATCCCGGTCGCGGGGGTGATCGGGTATCCGGCGAAGAACGCACACCCCGCCTGAATGGCCCCCTCGGCCATCATCTGGTTTCCAGTTCTGAGTCGAAGATCGGACATCGGAAGGGTTCTTCCCCGCAATTGTTAACGTCTGCCTCTGCGCGGTGTCATCTCGAGATCACGTGCGTGGTTAACAGGTTTACATCCCCGTCAGGGATTGGGATTGTAAGACGAAATCACACCGTCGAGAATCTGCCCGCGTGCCCTCAGCTCGTTCAGCTTCTGGAGAATGCGGAGGATCGAGGCGCTTTTCTCCTCCACCATTTCACGCACGAAATCCCTCACATCGGGATAGTCACATTCCTTGAGAAGCCGCTCGTAGTACTGAAGCACTTCCCTCTCCTGTTTCAACGCGTCGTTCAGCATCTGGCACGCGTTGCGACAGGTATGTGCACAGCGACGATCGTCGGTGCTCATGATTGACTCCTTTCCCTCAATTGTGCCTTCCACGTTCTCACACGCGGGACCGATCAGAAAGATTTTAGTGTGCGACGCCGGCTTCGATGCGTGACACCAGCCCTTTTCCGACATCAAGCGCTTGCTCGTTCAGCGGGAGCAAATGGTGATGACGTTCCGGAAGAACCTTCGACAAGGCATCCATCACACTCTCCTTGCGCACCAGCGGCTGCACGCTCAGAAATGCTCCGAGCATAATCATGTTCGCCACCTGTTTCTTCCCCATCGCAATCGCTTCACTCACTGCTGGGATCGAGAGGATACGCAGATCCTCTCGAGTGGGAGGGGTGATCACCGTCGATTCTTCGTACATCATCAATCCGTTGGACTTCAACCGTTTTTCGAATTTCTCCACCGATGGCTGATTCAGCGCGACGGCGGAATCAAACTGCGTGATAATGGGAGAACTAATCCTTCCGGGAGAAATAATCACGATGCAGTTTGCGGTGCCTCCTCGCATTTCCGGTCCGTACGACGGCATCCAGCTGACTTCTTTTCCCTCGATCATCGCGGCGTACCCCAGAATCTGACCCATCGAGAGGATCCCCTGACCGCCAAAACCCGCAAAGATGATTTCGTGGCTTCGCTGCATTGTCATTCTCCTTTGTTGCCAGAGGTGTAACGCTTCGGTGTCAGTTGCGCCCCGGTACTTTCAAGTCTCCAAGCGGATACATCGGGAGCATGTTCTTCTCAAGCCAATCGTTTGCTTCCAGAGGAGTCATTTTCCAACCCGAGGGACAATTTGAGACGAACTCGAGAAAACATGTTCCTTTGTTGTGACCCTGGTACTCGAAGGCCGCTTGCAGGGCTTTCTTTGCTTTGCGCACATGGGCCGTGGTATGCACGGCCTGTCTGGTCACAAAATAGGCGCCCGGGAGGTGAGCGATCAACTCCGTGATCTTGAGAGGATATCCCATGACCGGCTGTTCGCGTCCGAATGGCGTCGTTGACGTGACCATACCGAGGAGCGTCGTCGGCGCCATCTGGCCTCCCGTCATCCCATAGATCGCATTGTTGATGAACACGACGACGATGCTTTCGCCCCGATTGACGGTGTGAATGGTTTCTCCCGTGCCGATCGCGGCAAGGTCGCCGTCACCCTGGTAGGTGAAGACTATTTTGTCCGGATGCACGCGCTTGATGCCCGTTGCGACTGCCGTGGCGCGGCCGTGCGGCGCTTCCTGCATATCGACGTCAAGGTAGTTGTATGCAAAGACCGAGCATCCCACCGGAGCAACACCGATCGTCTTCTCCTGTATTCCCGTCTCTTCCACCACCTCCATGATCAACCGATGGACGACGCCGTGACTGCAGCCGGGGCAATAATGCATCGGGGTATCGACAAGGGTCGACGGCCGTCGGTAGACGAGTTCCATCCCTGCAGGTGCGGTCATGGTTTCCATTTTCCGATCCTCAAACATGTTCAACCTGAGTGTGTTCGACGATGTGTTCGATCTCCGCCAAAACCTCCTCCGGAGAGATAATTATCCCACCCATCCGTCCCTTGAAATGCACCGGTCGTCGACCGTTGACGGCGAGTTTCACATCTTCAATCATTTGCCCTGAATTCAATTCAACGACGAGAACGTTGCTTGCCTGTTCGGCCGCCCCGGCAACTGCTTTGGACGGAAATGGATAGAGCGTGATGGGTCGGAGGACCCCCGCCCTGATTCCCTTCTCCCGCGCGAGCTCCATCGCCTTCTGACAGATTCTCGCCGAAAGTCCATACGCCACAAGGAGCACTTCCGCATCGTCTGTCTGAAACGCCTCATGTCTGGCTTCCCGCTGCAGTGCGGTGTACTTCTCCTGCAGCCGATGGTTTACCTTCTCCATCTTCTCCGACTCAATATGGAGGGAAGTGAGGATGTTCCGCTCGCGATGTTTGGGCTTCCCGACCGTCGCCCACGGTTTCTCCGGGTGGGGGAGCGAACCCGCCGGCGGGAGGATGACCTTCTCCATCATCTGGCCAAGCGCACCATCCGTCAGGATGAAGGCAGGGTTGCGGTATTTTTCCGCAAGCCGAAATCCCTCGAACACGAAGTCGGCCATCTCCTGCACCGACGAGGGGGCAAGTACGATCAATCGGTAGTCACCATGCCCTCCTCCCTTGGTTGCCTGGAAGTAGTCTCCCTGGGCCGGCTGGATGGTGCCGAGGCCGGGACCGCCTCGGTTGACGTTCACCACGAGACATGGGATTTCCGCGCAGGCCATGTAGGAGAGACCCTCCTGCATCAGACTGATGCCGGGACTCGAGGAAGAGGTCATGACGCGACCGCCTGCTCCACCCGCGCCATAGATCATATTGATGGCCGCAATTTCGCTTTCGGCCTGCAGGACGACGCATCCGTACTGGCGGCCGTGTTCGGTCAGGTATTCGAGTATTTCAGATTGGGGGGTGATGGGATATCCGAAGTAAGCATGGATGCCGGCGCGCAGAGCCGATTCCGCCAATGCTTCGTTTCCCTTCATCAATCTGGGTTGTTCAGGTTTATGGCTCATAGGGAAAATCCTTCGCGTTCTTCGGTGTGCAACGTACGGACTACGCCTCCACGGCCTCGCGCTTCTTTGCCGATTTCGGCTCGCGGTAGACGGTGATGACAGCATCCGGACAGACCAGCGCGCAGTTCACGCATCCTGTGCAGTTGTCCTTGATCAACACTGCGTAGCGATATCCTTTCTTGTTGATTTGTTCGGACAGAGCCAGACTCTCCTGCGGACACGCGGCGATACACAACTCGCATCCTTTGCAGATATCGATCGATACATGAATCGTTCCCTTGATCATATCATCCCTTCCCATTCAAGCGCCGTTGGACTGATTTGTTCCTGTGACTATTTCGCCGCTCGCTTTCGATTGACAGCGGTCAGGCAGGTCCCACATATTTCGCGCAGAGGATTTCGTTGGAGTTGTCGCTTTGGAATAACCGTTCCGCAGTTGATACAACAGACTTCCTCTCCCCTGCTTCTCCGCATTTCGATCTGCTCAAGATGATCGATCTCGGTCTCCCCCTTGATCATCGTCGGACAGGTGTTCGCCGAATGTTCCTCGCACGGCTTGACGGGGAGGTTGCAGGTGGGACAGATATATTCCTTCCCTTCCTCGAGATTACCGACCTCCGATCGCTTCGACATCTTCCCCAGCACCGAGTTGACCTGGGAGAGCGTCGACAGCGATTTCCTCCGCTTCCTCATTCCACCCTCCTGCTTCGTTCGCCGTTTCATCTCACACCAGGAGCTTGTAGCGATTGAGGGCCTTCATGTAGTTGGCCCGTTCAAACGCAGACGGATCCGCAACAGACTTGTGACTCATGCTCCCTTTCATCTGCTCGATCGAGACGTACTCATGCTCGAGCATCCAGGCCGTGAGGTCACCCAGCACTTTCTTGATATGCACGGGTCCATGCTTGAGGAGCGCTGCGCACATCATTGTCACGTCCGCACCGGCCGTGAGCATCTTGAGCACATCCTGGGCGTTGTGGATTCCCGTGGTTGCCGCGAGACTGGCTTTGATCTTGCCGTACAGAATCGCAATCCAGCGCATCGGAATGCGCGCGTCGGCGGATTCGCTCAGGACAACTTCCGGTTTCACGTCGAGTTCATCCAGATCGATATCGGGTTGGTAGAATCGGTTGAACAACACCAATCCGTTGGCTCCACTCTCGACGAGCTGCGCCGCAACGTTGGCCATGGAGCTGAAGAACGGACTCAGTTTGACCGCGACCGGAATATTGACCGCTTCACGGACCACCTTGAGGACTTCAAGGTAGCGCGCCTCCGCATCGGCACCCTTCAGTTTTGGGTCGGTCGGAATATAGTAGACATTCAGTTCGATCGCATCCGCACCGGCTTCCTCGATCCGTCTCGCATAGTTTGACCATCCCCCGGCGGAAATTCCGTTGAGACTTCCGATGACCGGGATGCTCAGAGATTCCTTTGCCGTTCTCAGGAGCTCGAGGTACCCGTCGGGTCCGGTCGTGAATTCCTGGGTTTTCGGAAAATAGCTCGTCGCTTCGGCGAAACTGTTGGTACCGTAGCGCATATAGTGATCGAGCTCGCTCGCCTCATGAGCGATCTGTTCTTCGAAAAGCGAGAACATGACAATGGCCGAGGCGCCGGCATCCTCGAGCCGCTTCATGTTGTCGAGCGTGTGCGACAGCGGGCTCGCCGACGGGACTATCGGATTCTTCAGCTTCAGCCCGAGATACGTGGTTGTCAGATCCATCCGCGTGATCCTCTTCAATGAGTGTTGATGCAGGCAAATCCTGATTCAGCGACTTCTGAGGCGCTAGTGTTCGACTGCTGCCTTTTCTTCTTTTGAGGGTCTTGGTTCACCCGACTGCGTCAGGTATTCGTATGTTTTCCACCGAGTGTTGACGTCTTCCTGCGCGAGGGCGAACAGTTCTTTTGCTCGTTCCGGCTGACTCTGTTCGAGCATTTTGAAACGGGCCTCCAGTGACGAGAACTCCCGCAACGGCGCTTTGGGAGCCTTGGAATCGAGTTTGTACGGATTCTTCCCTTCCGGAATGTTCATCGGGTTGTAGCGGAAGAGAGGCCAATAGCCGGTATCAACCGCCACTTTCTGATTCTGCATGCCGCGCGTCATGTCGATGCCGTGGGCAATGCAGTGCGAGTACGCAATGATCAACGACGGTCCGTCGTACGCCTCAGCATCGAGGAACGCCTTGACGCATTGCTGGTCGTTGGCTCCCATGGCGACCCGCGCAATATAGACATTGCCGTACGCGAGCGCAAGGAGAGCAAGATCCTTCTTGACCGTTGGCTTTCCACCCGCAGCGAACTTGGCGACCGCCGAGCGGGGCGTCGCCTTCGACATCTGTCCGCCGGTGTTGGAATAAACTTCGGTATCAAGCACAAGGATGTTGACGTTCTTGCCGGAGGCGAGCACATGATCCAGACCGCCATATCCAATGTCATACGCCCAACCGTCGCCGCCCATGATCCACACGCTTTTCTTTACGAGATAGTCCGCAAGATCGTGCAGCCGGCGTGCCTCGAACGACGTGAGCGTCTGGAGTTTTTGCTTGAGCTTCTTGACGCGCTCGCGTTGCTCATAGATCCCCGCTTCGTCCGATTGGTTTGCCTCAAGGATCTCTTTGCTCAACGATTCGCCGATCTCCATGGCTGAGCGATGGAGCAATTCTCGAGCCATTTCCTCATGCTTGTCGATGGCCAGTCTCATGCCAAGACCGAACTCTGCGTTGTCCTCAAAGAGCGAATTCGACCAGGCTGGTCCGCGGCCATCCCGGTTCGTCGACCACGGCGTTGTGGGAAGGTTCCCACCATAGATGGAGGAACATCCTGTTGCATTCGCCACCATCATCCGATCGCCGAACAATTGCGTCGCAAGCTTCACGTACGGCGTCTCTCCACAACCTGTGCATGCCCCAGAGAATTCGAAGAGGGGCTCGAGGAACTGACATCCCTTCACCGTATCGATCTTTACCCCCGCCCGATCCGCTTCCGGAATGTCCAGGAAAAATGCGAAGTTCTCCCGCTCCGACTCACGCAACGGAAGTTGCGCAACCATATTGATCGCCTTGACGTGGGTCTCCGTTTTGCTCTTCGCCGGACAGATATCGACGCAAATGCCGCATCCTGTGCAGTCTTCCGGTGCGACTTGTACGGTGTACTTCATTCCCTTGTATTCCGCCCCCTTGAAATCCATCGATTGGAACGTTGACGGGGCTTTGTCCAGGAGGGACGGCTCATACACCTTGACACGGATTGCTGCATGCGGACAAACGAGCGCACATTTGTTGCACTGAATACAAATCTCTTTCTCCCACGCCGGAATCTCCAGTGCAATATTCCGCTTCTCCCATTTTGCCGTGGCGACGGGGAACGTGCCGTCATTGGGCATCGCACTGACGGGAAGTGAATCTCCGAATCCAGCGATGATCTTTGCGGTAACCTCTTGCACAAATTCCGGGGCCGCCTCTGCCACTACCGGCGGCATGGCCATTGTGCTGGAGACCGAACCGGGCACCTGGACTTCGTACAGGTTCGCGAGCGTCTGATCGACCGCTTCGAAGTTCTTCTGAACGACGTCTTCGCCCTTTCGTCCGTAAGTCTTTTCGATCGAATTCTTGATCGCCTGTATCGCTTCCTCACGCGGGAGAACTCCGGAAATCGCGAAGAAGCACGTTTGCATGATCGTGTTGATGCGTCCCCCCATTCCCGTCTGCTTTGCGACCTCATAGGCGTCGATCACATAGAACTTCAGCTTCTTGTCGATCAGCTGCTTCTGAATGTGCTTCGGAAGCTTGTCCCATACCTCGTCTTTTCCGTAAATGCTGTTGAGAAGAAACGTCCCGTTCGGCGTGATATGCTGCAGCACATCCATCTTCTCCAGAAAGAACCACTGGTGACACGCCACGAAGTTGGCACTGGTGACAAGGTAGGACGAGCGAATCGGACGGGGACCGAAGCGAAGGTGAGACGTCGTCGTCGATCCCGATTTTTTTGAATCGTAAACAAAATATCCTTGCGCAAAGTACTCTGTGTCCTCACCGATGATCTTGATGGAGTTTTTGTTCGCACTGACTGTTCCATCCGCACCGAGTCCGTAAAACAGTGCACGCACAACCTCATCCGGCTCGATGGAAAACTCCGGATCGACATCGAGGCTTGTCTGGGTAACGTCATCGACGATGCCGACCGTGAAGTGATTCTTGGATTGTTCCTTCTTCAACTCGTCGAAGACCGCCTTGACATGCGCGGGCGTGAATTCCTTCGACGACAATCCGTAACGACCACCGATGACTCGTGGAAGCGGAATCTTGAGATCGCCACGGGCGTTTGCCTCTGCCAAGGTAGTCACAACATCCATATACAGGGGCTCGCCGGCGCTGCCGGGTTCCTTTGTCCGGTCGAGAACGGCAATCGACTTCACCGATTGCGGCAATGAGTTGACGAAATGCTGGAGAGAGAACGGGCGGAAGAGACGAACCTTCAGCAATCCGACTTTCTCCCCCTTCTTGTTCAGATACTCTACCGTCTCCTGAGCCGTCTCCGATCCGGATCCCATCATGATGACCACTCGTTCGGCATCCGGTGCTCCGACGTAATCGAACAGACTGTAGCGACGTCCAACGACATCGGCAAACTTCTTCATTGTCTCTTCGACAATCTCAGGAGCGGCGAGATAGAACCGATTGCAGGCTTCACGGCTCTGGAAAAAGACGTCGGGATTCTGTGCGGTTCCGCGAAGAACCGGCCGGTCAGGTGTCAGCGCTCGTTCGCGATGGGAACGAACCAGATTCTCATCGATCATCGCCTGCATATCGGCATCTGTGAGTTGTTCGACCTTCATGACTTCGTGCGACGTCCGAAATCCATCAAAGAAGTGGAGGAACGGGACGCGTGATTTCAGCGTTGCCGCTTGCGCAATCAGCGCGAAGTCCATCACTTCCTGCACCGAGCCCGAGGCCATCATGGCCCATCCGGTTGTGCGAACCGACATCACATCGCTGTGATCCCCGAAAATCGAAAGGGCATGAGTCGCCACCGTTCGTGCCGCCACGTGAAACACTGTCGACGTCAACTCGCCCGCGATCTTGAACATGTTCGGGATCATCAACAACAGCCCCTGCGCTGCGGTAAACGTTGTGGAGAGAGAGCCCGACTGAAGCGCGCCGTGAACGGCACCGGCAGCTCCACCCTCACTCTGCATTTCGATGACGACTGGCACCGTCCCCCAAAGATTGCGGACCCCTTGCGCGGACCATTCATCAGCCCACTCACCCATATTGGATGAGGGAGTGATGGGGTAAATGGCAATGACTTCATTGATCTTATGAGCAACATACGCCGCTGCTTCGTTTCCGTCTATCGTGACTTTCGGCCTTGAGTTCTTCATGGTGGATTCAGCTACTCCTACGTATGAAACATACCCTGACGTTCTGTAATTTCTTGTGTTTGAATACTTGTAGAAACCCGGATCATCCCTTTCAAGAAGCATTCCACTACAAGGTAGGTGATTCCTTTCGATATCGTGCGATAACGGACCGAAATGTACCGAATTCTTTCCTGAGATTGAGAATGCAGATACCTCTTTCCCAAAATGAATAAGGTAATCGGCCTAATTTGGTCGGGTTTTCCTTCGTTTGACTGAGGAAGTGTTCAAGTGATTCGAGCGTTGTTGACGCGAAAGAAAACGGCCCGTTGCGCATTCACTGCCATCGACCTCACTTGTGCTGGTCCGTTCGTCGATTCATAGAGGCCGAACCCGGAGAAGGTTGCCTCCTCCCCTCTCCCGCATCCGGGTGTTCCCATTCTTGTGGCGACCCGAATCGCGCCGCTCTCGTTTGAATTTGCTGGAACATCTTTGGAATTTTTTGTTTCTTGTGCGGTTCTTTTTTCGGAGCTTCATTTCACTTTCATCACGCGAGGAGCGATGCATGCCTGATACGTTGACAATCAAGGACAACAGGACTGGGAAGACGTACGACATTTCGATTGAACACGACACGATCCGCGCCACAGATCTCCGACAGATCAAGGTTCACGATGGGGATTTTGGCCTCATGTCATACGATCCCGCTTTCATGAACACCGCATCTGTCAAGAGCACCATCACATACATCGACGGGGACAAAGGAATCCTCCGGTACCGAGGATATCCGATCGAGCAATTGTCGGCAGGCACGACATCGTTCCTCGAAGTTGCGTACCTCATCCTGAAAGGCGAAGCCCCGACGAAAACGCAGCTGGAAGAGTGGCGACTACAGATCAAGCAGCACACACTCGTTCACGAGAACATCCGGAAGCTCATGGAGTCCTTTCGATACGACGCCCATCCGATGGGAATGTTTATCAGCACCATCGCAGCCCTTTCCACCTTTTATTCCGATGCACGCGACATTTTCGACGGCCACTCGCGCGAGCGACAGATTCACAGACTCATCGCAAAAGCGCCGACGATTGCCGCGTTTGCTTACCGCCATTCGAACGGCCTCCCCTATGTCTATCCCGACGTTGAACTTTCGTACGCCGGAAACTTCCTCAACATGATGTTCAATACCGGCTCGTCGAAGCCGGCTCTGCATTCGGTGCTCGAGCATGCGCTGGCGGTTCTGTTTATCCTCCATGCCGACCACGAACAGAACTGCAGCACCTCTGCGATGCGCAGTGTCGGCAGTTCCCACGTGGATCCGTATGCTGCCTGTGCCGCGGCGGCGGCAGCCCTCTGGGGGCCGCTGCATGGCGGAGCCAACGAAGCCGTGCTCGGTATGCTCGATCAGATCGGTACGGCGAGCAAGATTCCGGACTTCATCAAAGAAGTAAAAGAGGGAAAAGGCCGGCTGATGGGGTTCGGACATCGCGTATACAAGAACTACGATCCGCGGGCAAAGATCATCAAGAAACTCGCACACGACGTCTTCGAAGTCACGGGAAAGAATCCACAGCTCGATATCGCCCTCGAACTCGAGCGAATCGCTCTCGAGGACGAATATTTCGTCAAGCGAAAGCTCTACCCCAACGTGGATTTCTACTCAGGTCTCATCTACCGGGCACTTGGATTTCCTCGCGAATTCTACCCGGTCTTGTTTGCCATCCCTCGTATCGTCGGCTGGCTCTCGCAGTGGGAAGAGCATGTTCTGGACAGCGATCAGAAGATCTCCCGCCCGCGGCAGATCTATCTCGGCCGTCCGGAGCGTAACTGGATACCGATAGACCAGCGCACGTAACGGAATCTTACTGTTTGGCTCGATCAGCCCCACCCGTCGGAGCAACCGTTCCGACGGCTGGGGGATGAGTCGCGAGTGTTACCCCGCCCTGAATCGACCAGCGTTTTTTACCTCTCTCTTTCTTATCTTCTCCCAGCGGGACTGATCGTATTGGTTCTGCCGATTCGGGGGCTCCGTCAAGCCATCATGGAAATTGCTCGATTTCTCCCAAAAAAATCCTCTGGAGATCTGACATGAGAGTGCAAATAAACGGGACAACGATCCACTACGAGGAACACGGAGCTCAGGACGGAATGCCCGTTGTCTTCATTCACGGCTTTCCCTTCGGCATGCAGATGTGGACTCCTCAGCTCGGCGTCCTGCCAACATCGATCCGTGCGATCGCGTTCGACGTTCGCGGACATGGCCGGAGCGACGTCGGCGATGGGCTCTATTCCATCGAGTTCTTCGTCGATGACCTAATCGGATTGCTTGATCATCTGAATATTGGCAAAGCCGTGATCGTCGGACTTTCCATGGGGGGATATATCGCATTGAGAGCAATCGAGCGCCATCCGGATCGGATTCGGGGCCTGGTCCTTTCAAACACCCGAAGCGAAGGCGATCCCAACGAAGGCAGGGTCAAGCGCGCAGCAACCATCAAGGCGATCAAGAGAGACGGCGTGAACGTATTCGCCGATGGCTTTCTCAAGGCCGTCTTTGCACCGGCAAGCTTTGAGAGCAATCCATCTGCTGTGCAGATGATACGATCGATCATCGAACAAAACTCTCCCATTGGGATCTGCGGAACGCTCCTCGCCCTCGCGGCCCGAACCGACACCACCGCATCACTGGCAACGATCGGCGTACCGACTCTGATCCTTGTCGGCGAACATGATACGCTCACGCCGCCGGCAGCGTCGGCCTCAATGCATGAGAAAATCATCGGTTCGGAATATCACATTGTCCCGAACGCCGCACACATGGGCAACCTCGAAAATCCACAGTTCTTCAATGAGAAGCTCTTCTCGTTTCTCAAGAGAATTTCCTAGTTGATGGATAGGCGAAGCATGTCCGCTGGTCGCACGCGATCGATCAGAACATTGAACCGACGAATTGAGCGGTGCGAACTCTGCCCTCGCCTCGTGCACTGGCGCAGGCGGATCTCGCGCGAAAAGGTGAAACGGTTTGCCGATTGGACGTACTGGGGAAAACCTGTGCCGGGATTCGGTGATCCCCGCGCACGCCTGCTCATCATCGGACTTGCACCTGCGGCTCACGGCGCGAATCGGACGGGAAGGATGTTCACCGGCGACCGGAGCGGCGATTGGCTCTACCGCGCACTCCATCGATACGGCTTCGCAAATCAGGAGACTTCCCTCGAGCGGGAAGATGGACTTGAACTGAATGACTGCTTCATAACGGCCGCATGCCGGTGTGCACCTCCTCAGAACAAGCCGTCCGCGCAAGAACTTCGGACTTGCCGTCGCTTTCTCCGTGACGAACTTCGCCTTCTCTCCGATGTCAGAGTGATCATCGGTTTGGGGCGAATCGGCTTCGACACAGCGTTTGAGGCTGCATCGTCCGTTCATCCCGCGCTGAATGTTGCTCGACCGGCATTTGGCCATGGCGTGCACGTTCGCGTTCCCTGCGGCATGCACCTGCTCGGATCCTACCATCCAAGTCAGCAAAACACATTTACCGGCCGACTGACGGAGAAGATGTTCAATGCCGTCTTCACGAAAGCTGTGCACCTTCTGAAATCCGACAGGTCCTAGGAGAACCGCTCAATGTCCTCGAGCTCATTGAATCGTGTCGATGTTGCGCTTATCCTTTTACTCTGTCTTCTCTTCGGCGTCGCGGGTGGTTTTCTGCTCAACGAGCTGAATTTTTCGACCGACAGTATTCGATACGTCATTTGGGGTACTTCGTTATCACAAGGAAGCGGATTGATCGATCAGACAGTCCCCCTCCCCACCGCATTTGCGCCCAACGCGCCGCTCTATGCGTTCGTCCTCGCGCCGATCCTCTTCTTCTTCCCCCACTCTCTTCTGGCAGCAAAAATCTTCACGCTCTGTGTCGGGATCGGGACGGTGGCGATCTACTTCGTATGGCTCCGGAGGCAGTTCAATCGATCATGGGCGGGGATCGGGACGCTGTTCCTTGCGGCGAATTCCTTTTTCCTTGTCCTCTCCACATCGGCCTTGTCGGAGATCCCCTTCATCGCTGCTCTTCTTGTCGTCTTGCTCCTCATTGCGAGAGCTGACGATGCCCGTTCCGGACCGAAGATTGACTGGACGCTGATCGCCATCGTTGCCCTCCTCCCCCTGCTCCGCGAAATCGGTCTGGCGCTCGTGGCGGCAGTACTCGTCTACTTTCTCCACATAGGCCGGCGCAGGGAATTCGCGATTCTTCTGGTCGTTAGCGCTCTTGTGCTTGCTCTCTGGTATCTTCGCAATACCCTCTTCATCAGCGAATCACTGAGGCCGGATGAAGCATCGAAGATTCCGATTTTGTTCTCGAACTATGTCACGCCTCCGGGAACCGCCCTGCTCCACGAGTACGTCACCCGCTTATGGTTGAACATCAAGGGCTACGCGCTTGAGATCGGCGGATTGGCGTTTTATCCGTTCCCCGCGTTTCTCCTTGTCGAGCCCACGGAGATGCTCCTGGAGATAATCCGTTCGATCGGCGAGACGAAACACGTTGTCCTCCTCCTTGCCTTCGGCGCGTCGCTTCACGGTATCTTCCTCGATTCGAAGTCCTCTGCGATTTCCATCGTTTACGTTTTGTATCTTATCTTTTCGGTTCTGATCCTCTCATTCTATCCGGTCTATGACCCACGGTTTCTGTTGCCGATCCTGCCGGTTGTCATCTACTTCATCCTCCTTTCGATTCGATGGTGGTGGACGGAACTGGTCGATTCGCGCTTGTGGATTCCCCAACTTGCCGCAGGTTTCCTGAGTATCGCTCTCCTCTTCCCCAATCTCCTGAATGCCGTCGAGATTATCCGTACGAATCGAGCATATCTCAGCGATCCCGTCCAATTCGCCGACCAGACCCGAAAAGTGAAACCGACGGCCGATTACTTTGCGCAACCGTGGCATCTGTTGGGACGTTGGATCGAAGACCATTTGCCGGAGGAGACAATCCTTGCAGCTCCTGCCAAAGACATATCTCTCTTTGTCGGAAACCGGCGCGTCCTGGAGCTCAGCCGCGCCATCCCCACCCCACATTTCGAGCGGATGATTCGTGACAACCGCGTCCAGTACGTGATTACCCGAACCCTCTGGGACGATTTCGAGACATATGAATTTCAGATGCGCGAATCGACGCGCTTGCGCTTCGAAGTAGTTACGGAGCTGGCAGGACTCCGGGTACATCGCGTGCATCGTCGATACGGCGATTCAGAATACCAGGCAAGCCACGACGCGAAGTCCGCCTCCACGGAATCTGCCGTCGGCCTTCTGCGTCGAGGGCGCCGCGGCCTCCTGGAGTTGAACGATTTCGAGATGGTTGGAGCCCTTCAGCTTGCCGCGCAGATGGAACCTCGTCAGGTCGAAATCCGCTTCCAGCTGTTGGTCGCCTACTGTGCTATCGGAGACGCGAACAACGCGGTTCGAGCGTATGAGACACTATATTCCACTCCCGGCGCCGACCCGTACCTTACGCTCGCCCCGGCATTCCTGAACGCCATGCAGCGTCTCAGGGGAGCGGCCGAAGCAGAACGAGCCGAGGATCGATATCGCCTGGCCACTGACGTTGCCCGGTTCTACGGTGACATGGGTCTGCCGCGTCAGGCGATCCGTGTTCTCGAGTTGATCCTGGACGCGGATTCCTCGGATTTCGAGGCACATCTGTGGCTTTGGTACTACACACGGCAAGCCGGTGATACGCTGCGCGCAACATCCCATCTGAATCGGCTCACCGCGATCGACAACGATGCGTCAATCGTTCGTTCCATCGCGGAGATGCATCGTCTCGAGCAGATGGTGAAACAGTCTCGCACTCCCTCTGAACAATCGCAGCTCCGGCTCTCCATCGCGCGCATCTATACACAGCTGGAGCTCTGGGAGGATGCCATCGATTTCGTCGAGCGCGCGCTTGACGATGACCCCGACCGCGTAGAGTCCTGGACGCTGGCACGCGACCTTTTCAGGACCAAAGGGGCAACGATTGCGGAACGGCATGCCGCGGAGACACTCCGTCGCTTGAATTCAGCGAACCCCTCGAAGTTGAATTGAACTTGCCGACTTCTTCCCCTATATTTTGCATCCAATAGCCAGGAGCAAAGGGTGACAAACATCGATCCAACGCAGAAAAAGAAATTTTCCTTCAACCGGCTCCGTCGATTGCGGATGAACGAGAATCTCCGTTCGATGGTCCGGGAAACTGAACTGTCATCAACGGATTTCATCTATCCCTTGTTTGTGGTCCCGGGTTCGGGCGTTCGCCGCGAAGTGAAATCGATGCCGGGTGTCTACCAGCTTTCCGTCGATGAAGTAATCAAAGAATCGGAAGAGGTGGCTCGGCTGGGGATTCCCGCCGTCATTCTTTTCGGTATACCTGAAAAGAAAGATGAACGGGGAAGCGGCGCGTACGACGACAACGGCATCGTTCAACAATCGGTGCGCGCGCTCAAGCGGGAAGTTCCGCAACTCACGATCATCACCGATGTGTGTCTGTGTGAATACACGTCTCACGGGCATTGCGGCGTCGTACGCGGAAACGAGATCCTCAATGATGAGTCGGTCGGCCTTCTGGCCCTCGAAGCACTCAGCCATGCAAACGCGGGGGCCGACATGGTGGCTCCATCCGACATGTTTGATGGACGCGTCAAGGCGATCCGTTCAATCCTGGATACCAACGGATTCGAGAAACTCCCGATCATGTCGTACGCGGCGAAGTATGCTTCCGGATTCTACGGACCCTTCAGGGATGCCGCGATGAGCGCTCCGGCATTCGGCGACCGGCGTTCACATCAAATGGATCCGGCCAACAGCGACGAAGCATTGCGAGAGGTCGAAGAGGATCTTCTCGAAGGAGCGGACATCGTGATGGTCAAGCCGGCGCTTTCCTATCTCGACATCATCCGGCGCGTAAAGGATCAGTTTCAGGTTCCGACCGCTGCGTACAATGTGAGCGGCGAGTACTCGATGATCAAAGCTGCCGGTCAACTTGGCTGGATCGATACTGAACGAGTGATGATGGAGGTTTTGACTTCCATCAAGCGCGCGGGAGCAGACCTGATACTCACGTACTTTGCGAAAGAAGCCGCGAAGATCCTCAAGTAAGGTCCATCTTCGCGTGCGTTGATCCCACCGCGAGCCAAGCATTGAAAGGTTTTCCACAGGTAGCCGTTCTTCCTATGCGCGTACTCGTCACCGGAGGCACTGGATTTGTCGGATCGAATCTTGCCCGGGCTCTCGTCGACAGAGGCCACGAGGTCCGGATTCTCCGGCGCGAGCGCTCAGATCTGCGCGCACTCGGCACACTCGCCGTTGAGCACGCGATCGGGGATGTGCGAGACTTTGAGTCGGTTCAGCGCGCTGTGGAAGGGTGTGCGATCGTCTATCATACCGCGGCGATGGTATCGTACTGGAGGAAGCAGCGGCAGGAGATGTTTACGATCAACATCGAAGGTACACGCAACGTCGTCCGCGCCTGCCTCCGGCAAAATGTCCAGAAATTGATCCACACCAGCTCCATCGCGGCGATCGGTCACACCACCGATGGATCCCTGGCGGACGAAACGACGCCGTTCAACTGGGACCGGTACGATATCGGGTACCGGATCTCGAAGTACAGGTCGGAGCAGGTTGTTCTGGAGGGAGTGCAAAACGGACTGTTTGCCGTCATGGTGAACCCATCCGTGATTCTTGGGCCCGGCGATATTCATTTTCACGGGGGACAGATTATCCGCGATGTTCGAAAGCGACGTCTGTTCTACTACGTGGACGGAGGCACGAATCTCGTTTCTGTCGATGACGTCGTTCGCGGCCACCTTGCCGCCGCGGAGCGCGGACGGATCGGTGAGCGCTACATTCTCTCCGGCGAGAACCTGACCCATCGCGCGATGCTGACGATTGTGGCTGAGGTTGTCGGGGGAATTCGTCCCGTCGTACGACTTCCTCGCCCGTTCGTGCGGCTCCTCGCGACAACGAGCGAGGTGATCGGAAATCTCACGAATCGCAAACCGTGGATCACAAAAGAACTTGCGGCCGGCATCCATCTTACCTCCTGGTTCTCGGGGGAAAAGGCGAAACGAGAGCTAGGCTATGTGTTCACCCCGTTCCGCGAGACGGTTGTTCAAACCTACCGATGGTATGTCGAAAACGGATTGTTGACGTGACGGCTCCCGGGGAAATCGTTGCTTCCGACGTATCCTCGGACGTGACCTGCGGAAGATGTCTGCTGAACATGATCTTGTATTAACCGATGAGAGAAGAGGATGAAAAACGGAAAGTCAAAGCGGCTCTTTGATCTTGCAAAGAAGCATATTCCTGGAGGGGTCAATTCTCCTGTCCGAGCGTTCAAGTCTGTTGGTCTCGGTCCGTTGTTCATCCAGAAAGCGAAGGGACCCTTTGTGTGGGATGTGGACGGCAACAAGTTCATCGACTTCGTCGGCTCGTGGGGACCGATGTTGTTCGGCCATGCGCACCCTCGGATTGTCAAGGCGGTGAAACGCGCCGCCACGTGGGGGACAAGCTTCGGGGCTCCCACAGAACTTGAAATCAAAATGGCTGAGCGGATCAAGAAGCTGGTTCCCTCGATTGAATCGGTTCGGATGGTGAACTCCGGGACGGAAGCCACGATGAGTGCAATCCGCCTCGCGCGGGCATTCACCCGCCGCGAGAAGATCGTCAAGTTCGAGGGATGCTATCACGGACACGGGGACTCTTTCCTGATCAAGGCCGGATCCGGAGCATTGACGCTCGGGATCCCCGACAGCCCCGGCATTCCTCAGGGTGTCGTCTCGAACACGCTGACCGCAACTTTCAATGATTTGGAGTCCGTCCGTGCGCTCGCGTCGACGTGGAAGGATCAGATCGCCGCAGTGATCGTTGAGCCGGTTGTCGGAAATATGGGGTGCATTCCACCGCGCGAAGGATTTCTGTCGGGACTGCGGAGTCTGTGCGATGAGCAAAAGATCGTTTTGATTTTTGACGAGGTAATGACCGGGTTTCGTCTGGCAGCCGGTGGTGCCCAGGAACTGTTTGGGATCAAGCCGGACATCACCACACTCGGAAAGATCATTGGGGGTGGACTTCCCGTCGGGGCTTACGGCGGGAAAAAAGAAATCATGTCGATGGTGGCTCCCGAAGGTCCCATGTACCAGGCAGGAACGCTTTCCGGAAATCCGCTGGCGATGGCGGCGGGTTATGAGATGTTGCGGATGATTTCAGAGTACCGACTCCTGTACAAATCTCTCGAAGCAAAAGGAAAAATACTGGAGGAAGAAACGGTTGATCTGGCCAAACGAAATGGTTTTCCCGTGAGATTCAATCGTGTCGGCTCGATGTTCACGATGTTCTTCACCGCCGGCCACGTGACAGACTATTCAACCGCGAAGACCGCTGACACAGCGAAGTTCGCCGCATACTTTCGGGCGATGCTCGAAGACGGCGTCTATCTTGCCCCGTCGCAATTCGAAGCCGCATTTCTTTCGACCTCTCATTCCGAACGATTGCTCGAGAGGACTCTCAAATCATCGAAGCGAGCCCTCAGGCACCTCTTCAGAGCATAGATGTGTCCGCCCAAAGCAAAAGAGCCATCCCTTTCGGGATGGCTCTTTTTTTTTCCAGACAATTCAACGGCTACTGAACAACTCCGCCGAAGCTCACAGTCCGCACACCGATGTTCGGAGCATCGATTGTGATCCTCACGACAATCGATTGACCGATCGCGGCGCCTCCGCCCGCCGAGAGATCTGCCAATCGGAATGTGAAGTTCGTCGTGCCCGGACCCGGATCAACCGCCCAAGGACCATTCAGGAAGTTGTACGGGAAGTCTGTGGAGAAGTCTCCTGAGGCTCCAAACTTGATCCCCGTGAGATCGGTCGTGAAATCAATCGTCGTTGAAATTCTGGTTCCCACGGGGAGTGGATTTCCTCGACCGTCGGTAATGGTAAGGTTGATTGGAGCCGAGACGCCCGCGCGCGGGATCGGGACGGATGCCGCCGGGATTCCGGTCACGATAATCGGTCCGGTCGACCAGCAGACGCGTAGGCTGTCGGAGATCACGGTTCCGTTCTTACCGTTTGTCTGAGCACCAATCCAGAAAATTCCCTCGCGCTGATAGTACGTCGGCCGACCCCACGCTAACGTCCCCGCCGCATCCGGCAGCGGATTCCCACCTCGGAAGAACGTACTTCCCGCCCCGTTCTTGTCGGTAATCGTCTCAGCTTGAATGACTCCGGCCCATGTTCGGAAGAGTATCGCGGTACCTTGAGCGACTGGGTTGCCGAACGTATCACCAACCTGGACAACAAACTCAGGAAAATCGACAGCTGTGGTTGTGGCGAACGCATAGTACTTCGTAAAAAGGGTGAAGTGGCTCTGCGTGGGAAAACCCGCACGAACGGTGATCTTGACGGGTTCGGACCGAATGACCCGACCATCTGAAAGCCGAATTTCGGCGACTAGTGCCGTTTCAAATAAGTTTTCTTGTATTTGGGTGAAGCCTTGTTTCTGTTGTTGCGGTAGCGAAGGAACTTTCGGATTGCACGCTGCAGGGCAGCATGCGTTGTATAGAACACGTTGTCAATG
>Ga0194126_10001898_pt1 | contig 34416 bp, 23 predicted proteins | sample TA2KigC150mmetaG_FD_148641 | JGI IMG/M metagenome (GOLD analysis project Ga0194126, IMG submission 148641) | Freshwater microbial communities from Lake Tanganyika, Tanzania - TA2015035 Kigoma Deep Cast 150m | ecosystem: Environmental > Aquatic > Freshwater > Lake | place: Tanzania: Lake... | reverse complement strand
TCTGGTGCCTGAAAGAAGCCGTCGCCATCATGAGCTCGGCCCAGCTGGGAATCAGCCTGAATGATGCCGATGTACTGAACATTGAAGCATTTCTCAAGGCCACCACCGGCAAACAGCCGCAGATAACGTACCCGATTCTGCCGCCGCCGACAAAAACAACACCGCTGCCGGTGCTTGATTGAAGTTAGGCATACCACACGAATCTCAAAATCCACCGCAGAGAGCCTGATTCATTGGAAATACACACAACGAACTGACCGATGGAAACCGTACAGAATTTTCTTACTGCACTCAGTGATCTGGTCTGGGGGCCGTACATGCTGATACTGCTGGTCGGCACCGGCTGTATCCTGTCAATCATGCTGCGCTTTATCAACGTACGCAAGCTGCCGGCAGCCATCAAGCTGGCGTTCACCCCCGGCTCCAAAACGTCCGGCGAGGGCGACATCAGCCCGTTTCAGGCGCTCACAACCGCGCTGTCAGCCACAGTCGGCACAGGCAATATCGCTGGCGTGGCAACCGCCATCAGCCTGGGAGGTCCGGGTGCAATTTTCTGGATGTGGGTCTGCGCTTTTTTCGGCATGGCCACCAAGTACAGCGAAGCGGTGCTGGCGGTCAAGTACCGCCGCCACCTGCCCGACGGAACGATCTGCGGCGGGCCCATGCACTATCTGACGCAGGGGTTGGGCCTGAAGTGGCTCGGATTTATTTTTTCTTTCTTCGGCGTGCTGGCCTCGTTCGGCATCGGCAATATGGCGCAGTCGAATTCGGTTGCGCTTGCCCTGCATGAAACATTCAAGGTGCCGCCGGGTGTTACCGGCACTGTTCTGGCGGCCCTGACCGCGTTGGTTATCATCGGCGGCATCAGGCGTATCGGCAGTTTCACCTCAAAAATAGTCCCCTTCATGGCCGTTTTCTACATCGGCTTCGCCGCTTTCATCCTTATCACCAACCTTGCGGCCATACCGTCGGTCCTGCAGCTGATCATTACCCATGCCTTCACGCCCTGCGCGGCCGGCGGCGGCTTTCTGGGAGCCACCGTCGCGCAGGCCATACGGTTCGGTTTCGCCCGCGGCGTGTTTTCAAATGAGGCCGGACTGGGAAGTTCACCGATCGCGCATGCCGCCGCCCGGACCGACAGCCCGGTGCGCCAGGGACTGATCGCCATGACCGAAGTGTTTATCGACACGCTGGTGATCTGTTCGATGACGGCTTTCGTTATCCTGCTCGCACCCGATGTATGGCAGAGCGGCCTGCAGAGCTCAAGTCTCACCGCGCGTGCATTCGAGACCTTCCTGCCGGGCTTAGGAAAATATGTTGTCTCCATCGGGCTGTGCCTGTTCGCGTATTCAACACTCGTGGGCTGGTCCTACTACGGGGAGGAGTGTATCGAATTTCTGCTGGGGATCAAAGCCCGCATCCCCTACCGCGTCGTATTCTGCCTGCTGGTTATTGTCGGGGCTGTGCAGGAAGTGAAAATCGTGTGGACGTTTTCAGATGTGACCAATGGCGCCATGGCTATCCCCAATCTGGTGGGGCTGCTGGGCTTGAGCTACGTCGTGTACCAGGAAACCGTGCACTACTTCAGCGGCGGGGAAAAACAAAGAGACTGAACAGCGCTGTGGGTGATAGGTGGACTTTGTGGACGCGGTGGACGCAGTGGACTGAATGGACGCGCTGCGCTGGCTGTAGGAACAAAGGGCAGGCACGAAGGCCTGCCCCTGCATTGAACCTTGAACTTTGAACCAGTCTCTCTCCCCTACCACGGCCTGAATATAATTCCCTTGTCCTGCAGATAGGCTTTCAGGATATCGACCGATTCTTCTACGTTCTCATGCTGGGTGAGCTGCAGGTCGTAGGCAATGTCGGTCGTGACATTTTCCCCGACCCACACTGTCTCGATCTTCTCGGGGCTGACCGTGGTCTTCATGATCTCAAGATCATCCTGCGTCAGCTCAACAGCGGTCAGCAGCAGAATGATGCCGGCATCCAGCAGTATGTTGGCCACCTCGGAAAGCCTGCGCATATGCTCCTGATGCTGATTGCCGTCGCGGCCCTTAATGTCGGCATCGATACCGTAGAGCACATTGCCGATCCCCAGAAAATACACGACCTTGCCGTCTTCAAACAGGCGGTCCTCCAACTGCTTGGCAATCGCCTTGCGGTCCACCTGCTTTTCGCCGGTAAGCACCAGCAGGGTTGATTTCTGGTTGTATTTCTCAGCGCGCTTTTCCGGTGAAATAATGCTTTTTTCCCACTTGTAATTGCGCAGCATCACGGTCTCGCGCAGCCAGGTCTGGCGGTCGTCCAAGCCCTCGGCGATAATGCCGCCGCCGCGGATCTCATAATTGTCCACGATTACGAAGCGCCCCGTTGCGCCGATGTCCGACGTCGGGTCGAAAGCAATGGCCCGGTTAAGTTTAAACACACACTCGGCCACATCATGGCGCTCGACCTGATTCTTGCTGGCGGCATTCAAATCCGAGGCATCGATAACCCGGCGCACCTCCTCAAGCCGCGCGGTCACACGCGCGGTTCCCAGCTTGAAAAGATAGTCCTTTTTCTGCACCAGCGGATCACGGCCGAGCCAAAAAAGATTGACCCGTATGCGCGACGACACCCGGGGCTTGGGCTCGCCGGCCTTTGTGGCCAGCTCGCCGCGGGTGACATAGATCTGCTCTTCAAGCGTGAAACCGGCGGCCGTACCGCACACTGCCTGCGTCTGCGCAGGCGCATTGAAACACTCGATGGTCTTCACCCGGCTTTTTTTACCCGAGGGGTAGAACACGACCTCATCGCCGAGGGCCAGGCTGCCGGTTTCAATCGTGCCGGCGACGATGCGGCGATTGTCCCCGAAGCGCGTAAATTTGTACACATCCTGCACGGGCATGCGGAAGGGCTTATCCAAGGGCGGCGGCTCTTTTTCAAAGGCGTCCAGCATGTCCAGCACGGTTTTGCCCGTATACCAGGGCATGTGCTGCGGAGAAAGAGCGGCGATATTGTCGCCCAGCATGGCGCTCACCGGGATGAAGCACGCCGGAACAACATTAATCTCTTTTAAAAACGCCGTGTATTCCTTCACGATCGCCTCAAACACATCCCGGCTGTAGGCTTTCAAATCCATCTTGTTCACGAGGATGGCAATCTGGCGGATGCCGAGCATGGACATCATGTAGCCGTGCCGCCGCGAATTCTCGCGCACGCCCTCATCGGCATCGATCACCAGCAGCGCAGCCTCGGCCCGGGCCGCGCCCGTGACCATGTTCTTCAAAAACTCGATATGGCCCGGCGCGTCCAGGATAATGTAATTGCGCTTGACTGTTTTAAAAAACACCCGGGCCGTGTCAATGGTGATGCCCTGGGACTGCTCATCTTTGAGGGCGTCGATCAGGAAGGCATATTCGAACGGCTTGGAGTTGCGCCGGCAGTTCTCCTGCACCTGCTCGAGTTTTCCATCGGGCAGGGAACCGGTGTCAGCAAGCAGACGACCGATAACCGTGCTCTTGCCGTGATCAACATGGCCTGCGATCACGATATTCATTTTTTGTTTTTCCAATATTTCAGCCATTTCCGAGTGCCTCTCAGCCATATGGTTCGCATGGGAATGTTCGTAGTGTCATTTCAACCAGCTTGTTAAAAAGCACCTTTTCCGGGCTGTTCAAAAATGCCCCGTATGCAAGGCGCGCTTTCTTCACGCCTTATAGGGGCACGGCATGCCGTGCCCCTACGTGCGCAAGAGGTATTTAGGCACCCGTTACATGTAGCCGTCACGGCGCAATGTCTCAAGCCCTCCGCCGTCATCCTTGTCCTGCGCGCGCCCTGAGCGCTCGGCGACATTTTTCAGACCGCCGCTTTTCAACTCCTCGATGATCTCGGCCACATTGCGCGAAGGCGATTCGATCGGCGTGGTGCAGGGATAACAGCCAAGTGATCGGTAGCGTTTCCCGTCGCCCTGATTGTAATACAGCGACACCGTGGGGATGTTCTCGCGCTCGATGTATTCCCAGATATTGAGCTCGGTCCAGTCCAGCAGCGGATGTATGCGCAAATGCGTTCCGGGCGGAAAATCGGTCTTGAACTGATTCCAGAACTCAGGCGGCTGATCGCCGAAATCCCAGGAGTTTTCGCGATCGCGGGGTGAAAAGTAGCGCTCCTTGGAGCGCGATCCCTCTTCATCGGCGCGCACGCCCACGATCACCCCGGTATAAGGCTCGGTGTTCTTATAGACTTCATAGGAGCCGGTCTTGTGATTGAGCACGTAGCGCGGCCATTTGCCGCTGAGGGTGTTGGCCAAAGCAGTGCTTTTCAGGTTGCGACAGCAGGCGATCCGGTCGATCGCGCCGTCCGGGAAGGTCTGCTTTTCGCGCAGGGCCTCCTCATTCATGCCGTAGACCATCTCAAGGCCCCACTCGCGCGCCAGCCGGTCGCGATAGGCTATCATCTCGGGTATTTTGAAATTCGTATCGATGTGCACCAGCGGAAACGGGACATGCCCGTAAAAGGCCTTACGCGCCAGCCACAGCAGAACCGTGCTGTCCTTGCCGATCGACCACAGCATGCACAGGTTCTTGAAACTGGCGTAGGCCTCGCGCAGAATGTGTACGCTCAAGCTCTCGAGCTGCTCTAAATGATCCATATACGCATCTCTTTCTCTGCAAACAGCGTTTTTCAAACCACCATTCGGGTGCGGCACCGGCAGGCTCAGCACACGAAAACCCCTGCAATCAGCAGGCCGCAAAGTCTTGAAGTTGTAGCGGATTTTACGACGAACGTCAAGTGTGCAATTGCCAATTGCAATTGCCAATGATGAGCAACTGCCGGCCGGAAGCGCGGCGGCGGAAGTCTCCGGCGCATATTTCGTTGAGCTCGTTCGTTCTTGACAGGGGCGGCCCTTGGACCTATAATGCACGTTCCTTCATCAAAGGGAGACCAGAGACTACAACCGACCAGTCGAAAAACCGGGGTGCTGCAGCCGCGATGAACGCTCCTGATTTTCTCGAATTTAAAAACGTATCACGGCATTTCGGCAACGTGCGGGCGGTTGACCAGGTGTCGCTTTCCATCCGCAGGGGCGAGTTCTTCTCCCTGCTCGGTCCCAGCGGCTGCGGCAAAACCACGCTGCTGCGCATTCTGGCCGGCTTTGAGCGCCCTGACACCGGCTGCGTCATCCTGAACGGTCAGGACATCACGCAGCTGCCGCCCAACCGCCGCAAGGTCAACACCATCTTTCAAAGCTATGCCCTGTTCCCTCACCTCACGGTGCGCGACAATATCGCCTTCGGCCTGCGCATTGAAAAGCGGCCGCAGCGCGAAATCGACCATGAGGTCGACCGCATGCTTGAGCTGATCCAGATGAAGGCCGAGGCCGCAAAATTCCCTGACACGATCAGCGGCGGCCAGAAGCAGCGCGTGGCCATTGCCCGGGCCCTGATCAAGAAGCCGCAGGTGCTGCTGCTGGATGAGCCCCTGGCGGCCCTTGACCTGAAGCTGCGCCAGCGCATGCTGATCGAGCTCGACCTCATCCACGACGAGGTCGGCATCACGTTTCTGTACGTAACCCACGACCAGGGCGAAGCCATGAGCCTGTCTGACCGCATCGCGGTCATGAACAATGGCATCATTGAGCAGGTGGGCACGCCGGCTGAAATCTATGAAGCGCCCCGCAGCAGCTTTGTTGCCGCATTCATCGGCGATACGAATTTTTTCGAAGGCAGGGTCGCCGAATTCGTCGGAAGCGAATACAGCCGCCTCGTCATTGATGGATTCCCCGACACGGTGGTTTTCAACGACAAGCAGCTTGCCGTCGGCAACCCGGTGTTCCTGAGCGTACGCCCTGAAAAATTTTACATCTCGCGCGAGCAGCCCGAAAGCATTCCGAAACGCAACGCAGCGCCGGGCCGGGTTGAGGAGGTTATCTACCAGGGCTCGCAGACCCGCTACTGGGTGCGCGTGCAGGAATACCGCATCGCCATCGTGCAGCAGCACAGCCGTTTTCTGCTCGACGAAAAGCCCATCACCTGGGATGAAAACGTGTGGATTTCATGGCATGCCGATGACGGGTTCATGCTTGAGCGCTACAGCCAGTCGGATGAGCAGCTGGTGACCCTGCCCGAATAAAGCACACAAGCACGGAGCATGTTCTGATCCATGGCAACCTCGCGCGCGCGTCTCAATGAAATCCTGGTAACACTGCCCTCGGCCGGATGGCTCGCGGTGCTGTTCGTGGTGCCCGCGCTGATTGTCGTCGCCATCTCGTTCAAGCCCACCGACCCGCTGGGCGGTGCCGGTGCGGGCTGGACGCTTGAGACCCTGCGCAGCTTGGGCAACCCCAACTACCCGGCGATTCTGTGGCGAACGCTCTGGCTGAGCATCACAACGACCGCCCTGTGCATCATGCTGGCGACTCCCGTGGGCTACTGCCTTGCGCGGCTCGAAAAAAAATGGCGGCAGATGGTGCTGCTGCTGGTGGTCGTGCCGTTCTGGACAAGTTTTCTGATCCGCATCTTCGCCTGGAAGATGCTGCTGCACCCTGAAGGATTTATCAAACAGATGCTGGTGAGCCTGCGCATCGTGGCCCCGGAAACGCCCCTTCTCTACAATCAATGGGCCGTGCTGCTGGTCATGGTGTACACGTTTCTGCCCTTTGCCATCCTGCCGGTGTATGCCGCCGCGGAGAAATTCGACTTCCGGCTCATTGAGGCGGCCCGAGACCTGGGCGCGCGCCGGTTCCAGGCATTCTGCAGGGTTTTCCTGCCCGGCATCAGGCGCGGCCTGTTCACCGCCCTGCTGATCGTCTTCATACCCGCGCTCGGCTCATACGTCATTCCCGATATCGTCGGCGGCCCGGGCGCGGAAATGCTCGGCAACAAAATTGCCCAGAGGGTTTTCGTCGACCGCAATCTGCCGCATGCCTGCGCCCTGTCCCTGCTGCTGATCCTGGCCGTGCTGCTGCCCCTGATAGCCGTGCTCGCGCTGCAGGGTGCAAAGGATAAAGCCCGGCCGATTATCGAGGAGGGCGCATGAAGCGCAGCTTCGTTCCCTACTGTATCACCGCAGCCATCCTGGTGTTCTTCTATCTGCCGATACTCGTGCTGGTGGTCAACTCATTCAACGCCTCGCGCTTCGGCGGCTCCTGGGAGGGCTTTTCGCTTGTGTGGTACGGTCGCCTGCTGGGTCACCGCGAAATCTGGCACGCGCTCACCAACAGCCTCATCATCGCCGTCAGCTCTTCGATCGTGTCCGTGCTGCTGGGCACAACGGCCGCCCTTGCCCTGCACCGCTACGCTACACGGCTGCAAAAAGCGCACTACATGCTGATCTACACCCCGCTGGTTATGCCCGAAATTCTCATGGGCATAAGCATGCTGCTTTTTTTCATCGCCGCGGGCATGCAGCTCGGCCTGGCCACCATTTTCCTGGCGCATGTCACCTTCTGCATCAGCTTCGTGGCCATGGTGGTGCTGGGGCGCCTTCAGGATTTTGATTTCTCCATCATCGAGGCGGCCCAGGACCTTGGCGCCAACTGGTGGCAGTCAACCTGGAAAGTACTGGTGCCGCTGCTCATGCCGGGACTGGTTGCCGGGGGGCTACTCGCCTTTACGCTCTCGATCGATGATTTCGTCATCACGTTTTTCGTGGCCGGGCCCGGCTCGACAACCCTGCCCATCAGGATTTACAGCATGATCAAGCACGGCTCACCGCCCCTGATCAATGCCCTTTCCACCATACTGCTGGTCGTAACCTTTGCAGCGGTATATATCAGCCAACACGTACTGGAGGACAAAAAATGAAGAAAACCATCCTGCTCATCGTGGCCCTGATCGCCTGCTCCTTCGGCTGCGGCCGGGAAACACCCGTTCTGCACATCTATACCTGGGCCGATTACATCAAGCCCGAGCTGATCGAGCGCTTTGAGCGCGAAAACAGCTGCCGGGTTGTGATCGACACCTTTGACTCCAACGAAGTCATGTACGCCAAGCTGAAGGCCGGCGCCGCCGGTTATGACCTTGTCACCCCCAGCAGCTATATGGTCAAGGTCATGAACGACCAGGGAATGCTGCAAAAGCTCGACCACAGCCTGCTGCCCAACCTGAAACATATCGACCCCGGCTATCTTGAAATCGCGATCGATTCGGCAATGGAGCACAGCGTGCCCTACATGCTCACCACTTCGGTCATTGCCTATCTGCAAAGCAGGGTCCCCGATTTCGAGCCCAGCTGGGCCATGTTCAGCCGCCCGGAATACCGCGGGCGCATGACCATGCTCAACGACATGCGCGAGACCATCGGCGCAGCTCTGAAATCCCTTGGCTTCAGCATCAACTCAACCGACCGGCAGGAGCTCGAGAAAGCGCGCGACGTGGTCATCGGATGGAAGAAAAACCTCGCCAAGTTCGAAAACGAACAGTACAAAACCGGCCTTGCCTCGCAGGAATTTTTTATCGTGCACGGCTACAGCGGCGACGTCATGGCCGTGCAGGAGGAAAACGATGACATCGCTTATGCCGCTCCCGTTGAGGGCACCTCGATTTCCTGTGATGATTTCGTAATTCTCACGTCGGCGCGCCAGGTCGAACTGGCGCACCGGTTCATAAATTTCCTGCACGAGCCCGACGTAGCAGCCGAAAACACCGTGGCGATATGCTACCTGTGCCCCAACGTTGCATGCTACAAACTGCTCCCGCAGGAGATCCTGGATGACCCGACGATTTTCCTGCCTGAAGAAATAAAGAAAAAATGCGAGGTCATCAACGATGTGGGCCCGGCGCTGGCACTCTACACAGCCATGTGGGACCAGATCAAGGCCGCGCCCTGACGGGACGCGAAATTTTCAAAACCCTGGGTGGAAAAAAATTTTTAACGTCTGTTTAAAATGCGCCTTGTAGGGGTACGGCATGCCGTACCCCCTATAGTGCGACGCGTGAAGCGCAGCGCAAGAAAACATAGCAACGGTCTGGTACAGGGAGAATCAGCTATGCCATTTATAATCGATACTGAACTCTGCGCACGCTGCGGCTCCTGCATCGGCAACTGCCCCAACCGCGCCATCGTGCGGCGCGGTGACCTTGTGTGCATCACCGGCATGTGCTGCGACTGCAGCGTGTGCCTGCGCTACTGCCCGGTGGGCGCGATTGCGCCGGGGCCGGTAAAGGCAGAGCGCGACAGCGCCAGACTGTGCGCTCTCCTGAAAGAAAAACTCGGCCTGACGCGGGGCGTTGCCGCCATGAAGTTCAGCGAGAGGCCGCCAGAGAACATCCCGCTCGAAGCGGGGCCGCAGTTCTGGTGCGCGATGTGCGGAGATATTTTCGACGGGCAGGCATCACCCCTGGTATTTACAGCGCATGCGAGCATGTGCGGAGGCTGCGCCAATATGGGTCTGGGCGCAAAGCGCGTAGCGCGGGAGGAATTCGATGCGGCGATTGAGGCCTCGGTCGTGGGCGAGGGCAACCTCTATGCCTCGCGCGAATCCATGACCAAGAACCGCGACATATTCCCGCAGTTCCGGCGCGTTCACCGCGCCATGATCATCGGCGCGCTCGAGGCGATCGATGCGCCCGACATCGTGCTGTTTCCGGCAACGCCCGGGCAGCTGACCATCGTTTCAACGGCCCTGGCCTATGAGACCGGCGAGGTGATCACAGGATACGCAGGCAAGTCGACCTGCCTGATGAGCATTCCGGTAATGCTTGAGGCCAAACGGCCCGTGTTCACCGCCGCCGACCACGGGGGCCGTATGTTCATGCGCCTTAAGCCCGAAGAACTGCTGATCGGACTGCCCTTCAGCCTGCTGCCGGGGCTGGTAGCCAATTTCGACCGGACCGTCTTCGCGCAGCACGGCCCGTAAAAAAGACGCCCGGCGCTGGCGGATATCACCGACTCTGTGGTACCCCCCTGCTCTGCCCGCAGCGGTTCATGCGTACTCCATCCCGGAAAAGTAATTAACAGGCTGTTGAAAAACACACAGCTGCTGCGTTGCGCTCATCATTCGTCACTGCGGCGTACGCAAAAGCACACCTCATTCCTCATGATTTTGCGCGCCTTGCATCTGTATGTTTTTGAACAGCCTGTACGCACGGACTTTTTCAACAGCCTGTTAGAGCATTTATCTAAATACTATAGCCTGCGATACAACACCGTCCGTTCGCCCTGAGCCTGTCGAAGGGTGGCGGACAACGTATTTGATACTGAAACCCGCTCATGGTTCGACAAGCTCACCACGAACGTGAGAACATCTTCTTTTTGAAAAGGCTATAGAAAAAAGATAAAAGCTCTAATATATGCATGGATGAACCCATACCCCCACATGAGCGTCCCGGCTTTATACAAACAGGAAAAAAGTCCGCCCTGCTATTCTATATAGCCCAGCGACCTGAGCGCGTCGCGGTCTTTAGGGTTCAGGGGTGACGTCTGCTGCGTCGGCGCCGGGGAAGGTGCGTTGTCGGCCGTCCAGGGCCGGCGCGCCCGGCTGACGGCATCTCCGGCGAACTGCCGCATCATCTTTGACTCGTAGGCAAGCTCGCCGATCAAGTTCCTGCGCCTGAGCGGATCATGGCGATAGTCATGCAGCTCGGTATGCGGGTGCGTGCCGATCCACTGCAGCGACCCGCCTGTGACCGAACAGCGATTGGTCCGGGGCGATTCGCTCAACACGAGATCCCTGGCGTGCCTGCGCACATTGCCGTCACCGGTGAAAAGCTTGGTACCCATCATGCTTGCAGGCGGCGCAATACCGGCCAGGCTGAGCAGGGTCGGGGCCACATCAATGCTTTCCGTGATGGCATCGCTCCGCTCGCCCCGGGGCACGCCGGGTCCGCTGAACACCATCGGTATCATCAGCGACTGGCTGTAGAGATCATCATGCACGAACCAGCGGCCATGCTCGCCCAGGTACTCGCCGTGGTCGGCTGACACGACTATAATCGTGGACTCAAGCTGAGCGGCCTGTTCCAGCAGGCTGACAATAGCCTTCACGCCGTCATCGGCCATCCGGATTTCGGCGTCATACTGGCTGATATAATACTGGCGGTCCTGGCGCTCACCGGCAATTTTTGTCCACCCGGGCGGTTTTGGTTCATTGCCGGGCGCATCAAGCACCTCATCGCGGGGACCAAGCCCGTCATCAACGAACATGTTTGCGTATTCCGGCAAAGGTGTATAGGGTCCGTGAGGATCATAGAAATGCACCCACACGAACCAGGGCGCCCCTGCCCCGCGAGCCTTCCACCACCGTTTGAATGCATCGGCAGTCTGCGGGGCGCGCCGTTCGACCTTCCATGTGCCGCCAAACAATTTATCCTGCATCGTATCGTCATAGACGCTGAACCCGGCTGCAAGTCCCGAGCGCCTGAGAAGCGGATACCCGCTCACGAAAGCTGCCGTATCATAACCGGCCGAGCGCAGCACCTCTGAAATCATCACCGGCACGCTGCCCTGCACGCCCGTACGGTTCCTCAGGTTGTCCCGTGAGCCGTGCCGCGACACAAGCGCCCCGGTCATGAAACAATAGTGCGACGGGGTAGTCCAGGGTGTGTTCGAAAAGGCGCGGGTAAAAACAGTGCCCTGCCCTGCAAGCCGGTCGATCGTCGGGGTTGTTGCGCGCCGGTAGCCGTAGCAGCCCACATGGTCGGCGCGCAGCGTATCGATCGTAACCAGCAGAATGTTCGGCCGGGCGGCAGGCGAAACTGCCGATGCCTGCAGCGCTCGCGCATCGGAGGCCATGAACAGAAACACGGCCGCACCATAGCCTGCAAATAACCATCTCAAGACGGCCATAGATCCTCTTTCTTTCCGGGATACCTGCACCATTATGGCAAAGGGAATTCTCCCCTGAAGGGAAACGCTGCGATTATACCAGATTATTTCAAAAAAAATATTGCCATTATACGCCGATATGCTGTTTTGCGGTAGTAAGCGCATCGACAGCCGCGGTTTGGCTGAACATACGGCACGCAAACGGCAGTGGTCAACGTTCCGGCATACTGCAGTCTGCACCTGCAGGAACTGCTGCTCTGGGTTTGCTTCGCCCTGATGCCCGGATCCGTGCGGAATCCCGCAACGAACAATTTCCGCACAACACATTGAAGAAACTTCACAAAATCTTAACCAGCGGCTATCCTGAACTGCGACCGGCCTGTGGTCGCCGTGAGAACCCCTCAGCAATTCTTGACATTAAAAACTTTACATATTGAAGCTGCATTAAACATGACAACCGCATGAAAAACAATACTAAAAAAACATCTGCCCAATACTGGCTAAAAACAGGTATTTTTAATTAGGTCTTGTAACTACCTTGAAATTTATGCCCCTGTAAAAGTCTCCCAAAAGGCAATGACACCGGAAAAAACTTTTTACGACGTTATCAAAAAAAAACGCATGACATACTGCGCTACTGTGTTAATTTAATCTGCAGCACAGGCGTGATAAAGGTGTCTACAATGAGGTGCGCAGCCCTGTGAATACAATCAGCCCATACAATCTGTGAGTGCATTCTGTGAAAGATCCCTATTCAGCGGGTGGTATCTGCCGTGAGCTGCAGCAGGCGCTCCGTGAGCGCACGCCTGAGCTTGCATGCCTGTATGCCCTTGAAAAGGCGGCCGCAGGCTGCGCCGGTGCGACCGAAGAACTCCTGCAGATCATCGTCGACCTTATCACTGCCGCGCTGAACCGTCCGGGAAATATCAGTTGCCGACTTAAGCTCGGTGAGAAGGTTTTTACAGGGGGCGCATGCGCAGCAGCCGGCGCAACGTTCAGAGCCGATATTGCGGCCAGAGGCCGCAAGGTTGGATTCCTTCAGGCATTCTGCTCCCGCGCCGAACCCCTTACACCCGCTGAACAGCACCTTATCAGAATGGCCGCCAGCTGGACGGGAAACACTCTGGAAACCCGTCAAACAGCGCCGCTTTCTTCAGAGGGTGAAAACCGGCTCGCCCAGATCGTGCACAGCAACCCCATTGCCACCTTCGTCATCGACGCCCGCCACCGCACCACGCACTGGAACCGGGCCTGCGAAAACCTGACCGGCGTGCAGGCCGCCGATGTTATCGGTACGGACATGCATTGGAAAGCATTTTATGCTGAGGAAAAACCGGTGCTGGCCGACCTCATGGTCGACCAGGTCCCGGAACAGGCGATTATCGAGCACTACGGCGGCAAGGCCTACCGCTCGGTCATCATGGACGGCGCCTATGAGGTGGAATATTTCTTCCCCGATCTCGGGCCCCGCGGCCGGTGGGTCTATTTTACGGCCTCGCCGCTCAAAAACATGCACGGCGAAGTGATCGGCGCCATTGAAACGCTGCAGGATGTCACGCAACGCAAGGAGGCCGAGGAGGATTTGCGCTGCGAGCTTGCCGGGCTTGAGCAGGAGCTCAAGGGCCGGTTCCGTTTCGAAAGCATCATCGGCAAAAGCAGCTGCATGCAGAAAATGTACGCCCTGCTCAAGAACCTGGCGGACACCGACACCACCGTGCTTATCCGGGGAGAAAGCGGCACCGGCAAAGAGCTGGTTGCCAAGGCGCTGCACTACAGCGGAGACCGGGCCGCGCGCCCCATGGTAACGGTGAACTGCTCGGCCCTGACCGAGTCTCTGCTTGAAAGCGAACTTTTCGGCCATGTAAAGGGCGCATTTACCGGCGCCCTCAAGGATAAAGTCGGCCGCTTCGAGCTGGCCGAGGGCGGCACGATTCTGCTTGATGAAATCGGCGATATTCCGCCCGGCATGCAGGTAAAGCTGCTGCGCATCCTGCAGGAAAAGGAATTTGAGCGCGTGGGAGAATCAAGTCCGCGAAAAGCAGACGTGCGCGTGCTTGCCGCTACCAACCGCAACCTGACCGAGCTGGTGCGCGCGGGCGCGTTCCGTGAAGACCTTTACTACCGCCTGAAAGTCGTCGAGGTCATCATTCCGCCGCTGCGCGAACGCCTCGACGACATGCCGCTGCTGCTCGATTATTTCATCTCTCTGTTTAACGAAAAATACAAACGCACTATCAGGCGTGTTTCAAAAGAAGTCATCGATATTTTCATGAAGCACGCCTGGCCCGGCAATGTCCGCGAGCTCGAACACGCGCTTGAACATGCCTTCATCCTGTGTCACGGCTCAATCATCATACCCGCACATCTGCCCATCGAGCTGCTTGAAACGCCATCCAATGGCGCACCGGCTCAAGCCCCCTCCCGCTCCCCTACTGCCGGAAACGTAGTCAGTGCCCTCAGGCAGGCAGGATGGAACAAGGCCAAAGCCGCCCGGTTGCTCGGCGTGAGCAGACCTACGCTCTACCGCCTCATCCACAGCTACGCCTTGCAGGAAAAGCCCGAGCAAGTGTAACGAATTTTACATAAACGTAACGTTACACATATGTCAACGAACGCCCGCTTCTTGAAACAGTCCGCCGGTCAGCATCCCGCAACGCTTTTATGATATTGAAATATAAATCGTTTTTAAAAATGACAAACAGCGGCACGCTGGCATCCTTTTTGTAAAGTACATGAGTGTGACAATTAACTTTACATCAGGGAGCATTGCCATGTCCGACATGAACCAGAACACAGTTATGAAAGAGTATTACCCCTGTGGCGCGCTTATGGCTGAAAAATGTGTTAAAGACGGCAAGCTTGACGGCGTCAGCAAATACTACAAAAAAGACGGCAGGCTGTGGGCAAAGCAGTACTGCGTTAACGGCCGGGAGCAGAGCATCGAATACTGCCTGCCCCAGCGCCCGCCGAAACAGCTTTTCATGTAGTGCCCCCGTTTTTACCCGCACGGTGCAGGGAACGGGGTCGCGCGTTCCCTGCACCGCAGTCCTTATGAAAGATGAATCCCGGATTGCCTGACGCACATGTTCAATATGCCGGCAGCTGCGCGTCAAGCATCGCCGCGAAGCCTGCTTTTTTGAAATAGCCTTTAAGGTCATCCGGCACATTGAACTGTTTGCGTTTCAGCATCTCGTAATAATCCCTGACCAGCGTGTAATAGGCCGAATCCCTGTTTTCCCGTATAAAAACTTCATAGGCGGCCCTGACATCGGGCCGCAGTTTTTTCGAATTAAAATTGTTAATCCGGGAGTTGTCCATACCGGTCACAAATGTCCTCACATAAACATCCAGACGATCCCTGATCTCGTCCTTCGCGACAAAGCCGGGATACGTCCTGAGGAATTGTTCCCACATCGCGATACGCTCTCCGAGCTGATCCCAGGAGATGAGCAGGCCGGCATCCCTGGCAAAGCCCTGCTGTATCTCATCCGCCCTGATGCGCAGATATTTTTTGAATGGCCGGGTAAGGATCGTGCGGAACCTTTCCTCGAACCAGCCGGCCTTTTCGCCGAGGCAATACATACCCTCGGATTCCCTGAGCGACCAGCCGGCGCTTGCTATCGTTTGCTCAAATTCCAGCCTGTCTGAATCCGCAGCCGGATATTCCCATTGACCGACTTTGCTTTTCTTTTCATATGCGGACATCGTCGCATGGTAGTACTTCCTGAACTCGTGCATTAATTGATCCCTGCAGGGATCATTCTTATCAAGTGAAACTTTGATCAATTCATTGGCCGCCTTAACGACGGCATTCACGTCCTGCGCCCTGATTTTGGACAAATAATCCGTATATTCCTTCACAGGGCAGGACCCGGCATGGACCGCGGAACTGAAAAGCACAACGGCAATCAAAGCAATCATGGCTCTTTTCATAATTCATCTCCTGCTGCAAAAATCCGCACACCATGAGAACAGCGTTACCGCCCAAAATATTTCGCGATAATTCTGCCGCGTAGCGCTCCCCCATGGCCCCGATCGCCTGCGGCCAGACGCGGCTACTTCTCTTCCCCGATATATCCGGCCGCATGCGGCAGGCCCCAAAGCCCGGGTTCGGTTCTTGGGGCGACCACGTCGATTGTTTCCCACCACGGCGGCCAGCGCAGGAATATCGACGCTCCGGTCAGCGCCATGGTCTGCAGAATGAGAAATATCCACTGATTGTCATAGATAGCCAGGTAGGTCAGGCAAATCGTCATGTTGGGCACATGCGAGCATATCACTTTCAGTTTTAAAGAGCGCGGCGTGTCATGTTCGGGCACGACCCACACATCCCAGTACAAGTCCTGCCACAGGCCCATGAACGCACTCAGCAGAACATAGCCCGCGATCCACCTGCCCCACATGGGCCAGTCAAAAGAACGGCACACGTTCCAAATGGTGAGGAATACCAGCGACGTACAGGCTCCCCACACGAGCCCAAAGCCGATCTGGACTATCCAGTAGCGCTTACGGTTAAACTGAAGCGTCATGCCGGCCCACACGATCCAGTAGGCGATAAAGACGAATACAAAGCAAAAGGCGGTGAAGATGATCCAGGCCGTGCTTTGCAGCTGCCCGGGCGTGACAAGGGGATTGGCAAGCAGCGTGTCTATGGTTCCAGCATGCCAGGAGATAATGGAAAAGACGCAAAAAACAATCAGGGCCCTGAGCCAGATTGCCTTGGGCCTGAAATCAGTCTGCGCCAGACCCCGGTAATTCTTCACGTACACTCTCAGCAGAAAAACCAAAAGAATAACAACGCCGGTCATGAGCACGGTAACCATTGCATCCTCCTCTAAAAACCGCGGTCGATGTTTCGTTGAAAAATCATACAAGGTTTAAAAGTTTATTAGTCGTCTCCCAGAGCTCTTTCTGCATCTGCGGTGTAGTATGTTTTGATTTGACCGCCACCGGTTTCTGCTTTGAAAAATATTGTCCGGTAATACCGGCGACCTCTTCGGAGCAGGCAAGATAAATGCTGGTGAGCGCGCCTTTGTCCGGAGAGATAAGAAACAGGTGAAGTAGTGTAATGAGCAGCCGCTGATACCATTTCGGGTGCTCCCACATATTCCATATGCCGGTTGCAACATGCCCGGGATGCACCGCGTTCACTGTTATGCCGGTGCCCTGCAGCTGCTCGGCCAGCTCCTGTGTGAACAGGATAATGGCGAGCTTAGACAGGGAGTAGGCCTCCATGCCGGTTTTATAGTTACCGCGTGTCTGCAGATTATCAGGATCAAATTTTGCCTGTTTGTATGAATCTGAAGAAACATTGATGATACGGGCCTTTCCGCCCCTTTTGATAACGGGCAGCAGCAGGCATGTCAAAAGACAATGGCCGAAATAGTTGATGCCGATTGTTCTCTCCAGGCCGTCTGCGGTTTCAAACCGTTTCAGGGAGAACACCCCGGCATTGTTGATCAGTACGTCAAGGCGGTCATAGCGTGCCGCAAACTCCCCTGCAAACCTGCGGATGTCCGCCTGTGAAGCAAGATCGAGCTGCATTATTGCTATATCGTCGTTACCGGTTTGCCTGGCGATTTCATCACGGACCGGTTCAGCCAGCTGCTCGTCAAGGCATGCCATAACGATACGAGCGCCTGTAAACGCGATACCCTGTGTGGTGCATCGACCGATGCCGCCGTCAGCTCCGGTTATGAGCACTGTTTTCCCGCGCATCATAAAAACCTCTCCCGCGCATGCACTGCCGTGTCACATCCCCATCAGCCCGGTTTGTATGTTTTTATAATTTTTCATGATGACCGGCAGCGCCTCCCGGTGAATAAGCGCATAGAGCTCGCCTTCCTCCAGGCCCATCAGAATCCGCGACTGCTCATCCCCGGTGGTGAACGCCATTGTCTGTGTCCGGTACACATGCGGAAACGAGCAGGTGCACCAGGCCGAACCTGACAGGCCCTGCACAAGCTCGCCGGTTTTCCAGGTATAGGCCTTGCACAGGCGCATGATTCTATATGCCGGCGCAACGGCCATCACCAGATCCGGATCTTCGATATCGTCAAGCAGGCCGATCAGCAGATACCTGTGCGCCAGAAAAACATGCGGCACCTGCTGGTTGACGCGCCTGAACTGGGCACGTGTTTCATAGCCGCGGCCCACGCCGATGGTCTGGGACATGCCTGCGTCGAACTCTTCTTTATCAATTGTGCGCGCACCGATCCCGGCATAGACCGGCCCGCCGCACAGGCTGTTTTTGGCCGTAATATAAAAGGGCCTGCGCCCGTCCTCCCAGGCCTCGGCGGTTATGGCGCACATAAACGACTGGCCATCGCCATAGTCCTCCGCATCCGGTGGCACCTCATTGCACAGCTTGAAAGCGATTACTTTTCGTGTGCAGCCCATCGCCTCGAACTGCTCGGCATATTCTTTGTTTGTGCTCATCGCTTCCCCATCGTTGCCATACATTCATTGTAATGTGACCCGGCGTTAAAAAATTATTTTACAGGCTTTTTTGCAGGGGCACGGCATGCCGTGCCCCTACCGTGATCCCGCTACAGCGAAAATAAGCACAACGCAGCACATGGACCCGTCCTCCGCAGTAGAGCTGCTACGAAGGATGGATGTTTTTCAACAGCCCGTTAGATATCAGCAATCATTTCATCAAGACTCATGCCCAGTGACTCCATCTGTTCTGCAATGGAAGCGCGCGTGACTTTCGGATAGCCTTTTTCGCGCGCATACGTTTCGGAATTTTCAATAATGAATTCCGTCATCCCCTCAGGGGCTTTGTGCACCAGTTCCTTTGCTTCCTCATCCCAGTCCATCGTGTAGGGGCCCGCCGCTGCATCTGGATGTTCCGCCTGTTTGACATAGTCTTCTGTCTTCACACCCTTTTTGTTCCAGAAGGGCGACCACTCCGGTTTCGTGAATGCGAGGTTTGCGTTCACATCGATTTTCATATCATTGAAAAGCCTTGGAATGCAGTCTGCAAATTCGATCGGAATGACAACGAAGAGCTGGTCCTGCTTGATCCTGTTGTTCATCCTGCCGCCGAAATCGCCGAAGGTAATGATGATGTTTTTTTTATGCCACGGACTTGAAAAGATATCGCCGCACAGCGATGTGCCGAATGCCCCATGGGCTACCATGCCGTCCTGCACCACCCGGCATCCCGCGATCTGGTTCGCGTTATGCGGGTTGGCGACAACAACGATCCAGTCAACCTGAACGCCTGCGGGCACGGCATCGAGCGGTGCGGCCCCGATGGCCCGCACCATGCCGGGCGGCAGGTTCAGCATGCCCGACTTGAGCCGGGCCGCGCCCTCGCAGGTAAAAAAACTGCTGGTCGAGGAGAGGTATTCGCCGGACATGATTTCGCGCTTTCCCGGTATCATGCCGCAATGATACACCCCGACAAGGCAATCGTGATGCTCGGCGTCAAAGTATACGGCTTTGCCCTCATCCATTGCCAGGCGCACAATGGTGCAGGGCTCCTCATTGATCGGCTCGTATGATGATGGCGGGGTGTCGCGAAACAGGGTTATACCGACCGGCTTGCCCCGGACTTTCCCTTTGTGGATCAGTATCTCTGCTATGGCTTTTAAATCAGGCATGCCGTTCCCCGTGAGCGCTGGTGTATGGCGGCAGTTGATTGTGCCCCAACCATATCAAATTCAGGGATAAACAGCAAACATAGTGTGTGCACAAAAATGCAGCCGGACGCCGCCTTCAGCGCCGGGGCTGGAGTTGCGCTTTTTTTTGGGGGCTAACGCGAAGGTAAGCCGGTCGGCTGCAGTACCTGTTCGGTTTTAGGGTTCGATTTTTTCTGCTGTACTAGAGCGATGATGGTTAGCCCAAAAGATGAAATAAGCAGAAACCTGCTGGATGCGACCGGGTCAGGCCAGGCATGACAGGCGCATTGCTCCCCCCTTTATCCCCCCTCGACGGGGGGGGACCTGTTTTAAAATTCAGGGCTTTGTTTCAGGTGTGCTGGTTTGGGTTTTAAAACCCCATCGTTGCGCAGCCAGGATAGTTCGAAGTCGGGAGTTCGGTGTTCGGAGCGTGCAGCGCAGGGCGCTACAGTTCGCAGTCTGGCTTTTGTAGCCCGGAGATAGATACATCCAAAGCCTAACCGTTGTTACTCCAAACTCCGAAATCCAAACTGTTCCCGCTCCGGACGGCAGACTACAGCCCCTCAGCTGCGCGCCTTGAAGCGCTCAACATCAATGCCGAGTTTTTCGACCTTGTACTGCATGATGCGCTTGGTGGTACCCAGAATGCGCGCAGCCTTACTCTGGTTGCCTTTGGCGTCCTTGAGCGCGTCCACGATCAGGGATCGCTCGTAGATGCTGATGAGGCTTGCGAGTTTACCCTGCTGCTTCTTTCCCTGCGGAGCAACCACCTTCATCTGCAGAGAGGGAGGCAGATGCACGCTCTCGATGGTATCGCCGCCGGCAAGCAGCGTGGCGCGCTCGATGCAGTTTTCAAGCTCGCGCACGTTGCCGGGCCAGTGATAGGCGAGCAGCAGGTCGATAGCGGGCGTTGAGATGCGCGTGATGGTTTTATTGAGCTGGCCGGCGTATTTCTCAACAAAAAAATCCGACAGCATGATGATGTCGCTGCCGCGCTCGCGCAGGGGCGGCATGTAGATCGGAAACACGTTCAGCCGGTAATACAGATCCGGGCGAAACTTTCCGGCGGCAGAGTCCTTCTCAAGATTGCGGTTGGTGGCGACGATGATGCGCACATTGACCTTGACCATGCGCGCGGTGCCCAGGGGCTGGAACTGGCGCTCCTGCAAAACCCGCAAAAGCTTTGCCTGCGCCAGGGGGGAGAGCTCGCCGACCTCGTCGAGAAAAATCGTGCCGCCGTTGGCCTCCTCAAACCGGCCGCTTCGGCGCTGGTGCGCGCCCGTGAAAGCGCCTTTTTCATGGCCGAAAAGCTCGCTCTCGATCAGCGTGTCCGGCATGGCCGCGCAGTTTACCTCGACAAACGGCCCTGTAGCCCTCGGCGAATTGCGGTGAATGGCGCGCGCCACCAGCTCCTTGCCCGTGCCGGTCTCGCCGTGAATGAGCACGGTTGCGTTTGAATCGGCCACCTGGAAAATCTGGCCGAACACCTCCTTCATCTCCTTGGAGTTGCCGACCAGGTCGCAGGACGGGCGCTGGCTGCGACCGAGAATGCTTTTCAGGCGCCGGTTATCCTCCTCAACCGCGCGCATGTGCACGGCCTGGGCGATCAGGTTGGCCACCTCGCAGAGAAAGGCGATATCATCATCGGGTGAGTCGATTTCCCGGGTAACCTTGTCGGCCGAGAGCACGCCCACGACGCGTTCGTCATAGATGATGGGAACGCAGATAAAGGAAAGCTCGGAGCGGTCGAGATTGCGCCGGGCCCCGGTACGGTCGAGGAACTGATCCTCGGCCCCGAGATTCCGGACAATCATGGGCTTGCCGGTCTGGGCAACCTTGCCGGTGATGCCTTCGCCCGGCTTGTAGCTGATATCGAGCCCCTCGATATCGACCCCGTGGGCGATATCGAGTACGGCCTCGCCCGAATCCCGGTCGAGAATCGCAATCATGCCGCGATCCATGCCGGTCTGCTCGCTGAGCACCTTCAGGGCCTGCTCGAGTTGCTCGCGCAGATCCTGCGGCCCGGTGAAAATCCGGGCAAGATTATAGAGCACCTCGAGCTCGGCATAGGTAAACTGCTTCATGGACGCCTTTCAGACCGCAGGCAGACAAGCTGCTGCTTGACCACGTCGGCGATGATGCGCACACCCCAGGCGCGCACGTCATACACCTTGACCACCGGAGCGAATGCCGCCTTGTCCGGAGCGACCTCGCTCAAGACGCTCGGCAGCCCTGCCAGCCAGGACGTATCATAGACCACGCCCTCTTTCCAGGGAAATATCGCCACAAAGAAAATGCGGTTTTCCACCAGATCCTGGAAGAAATGCGTGCCGAATGACAGCTCGGGCATGAAGTTGCCCTCCATGGAGGCGATCTCTCCCAGCACGGTCATGTTGCTGATATCGGCAAAATGCACCGGCACGCCCAGTGTCGGCGTGGTTGTGCCCCAGCGCCCGGGACCCAGCAGCATGGTGGGCAGCTCGCTGCGCGAGGCTATCTGCCGGTTCAGGGCGCCCACCACGCGCGCGACCTCGTATTTCTGATACAGCGGCAGATTGATATAGGCGTCGGGCTCAATGAAAATGATCCGGTCGATGGTCTGTGAAATGCTGCCGCCCATGAAATTGCCCTCAAGCCGGAACAAAACGCTGGTGCCCCGGGACTCATCCGGCATTTTTACCGTGCGCGCCTCGCCGAAGGTCTGCAGCGGGCGGCACTGAACGAGGTTGATGCGAAAGTCCCCGTCGCGCGTGAAATTGACCGTAAACTCAATGTCAACCGGATAGTCGTACTGCTGTTCGAGCCGTTTGAGCATGGCCTGCATAAGGGAGGTAAAACGCGAATTGTTCAGCAGATCGTCAAAGGTTATAATCCAGGCCTGACGACCGGCCTTGCCGTAATCGCGCAGGCGCTGCGTTGATTCATGGTCATGCTCGGCAAACCGCTCAAGCGGCAGAGCAAGATCACTGTTGGCAAGATCGAGGAACGGGACTGTCTGCAGCGTATTCTCGGCCGTGTTGATCACGTCAACGCTGTGCTGGGAGAATGTGCGCAGATCATCTTTTTTTGAAAAGGGGCGCGACATGGGGTCATCGAGCGCGACAAGCCTGGGATAATCGCCCTCCACGCGGTCAACGGCGCGGGTGCCCAGGCCGAACACCATGCGCAGCATGCCCGCCTTCGGGTCCATTCCTTTTTTCCACACAAAGGTGTTGTAGGAGACGCCCACACCGCCGATATCAGGAAAGAAGTAATGCTTGCGGTACGAGCCTGAAACGCGCTGCACCAGCAGCGCCATCTGCTCGTCCTGGGTTTCAAGACCGCGCTGCCTGCGGTAGATGAGCGCGTCTTCATTCATGGTGCCGGCATAGATGCGCCTGACTGCCTGCTCAAAGGCCGCGTAGCGCTCCTCGGGCGAGCCCTGGTTGGCGCAGAAAGCGCTTTCGTACTTGCCTGCAAAGGCATTGCCGAAGGCGTCTTCCAGCAGTGAGCTTGAGCGCACGATGATCGGGGACTGCCCGAAATATTCTATGATCTGCAGGAACTGCTCCCGGATATCATCGGGGAATGTGCCGTTCAGTATCTCTTCGGCAAGCACGGGTGCGGCTGAAAAGTAGCCCTCCGGAGTTTTCTGCTGCATGCGCAGCTTCCAGCAGTTATTATTGACTAGGTAGGAATAAAAAACATCCGCGCCGATGTAGAAGGAATCATGCTGCTCAAGGACTGAGCCCCAGTCCTCGGCCGTGTCACGCTGCAGTATTTTGCGCGCAAGCAGCATGCCGACCGTCTTGCCGCCGATAAACCCCGATCCGATCAGACGCGACTTGATGTCCAGCAGATTTTCAAGCGTGAAGTTCTCGCGCACCAGGCGCGACATGCGGGGCTCGCGCGAGATCATGAAGTCGCACAGCCGGGCGAGCATGTTTGTGCGCGCCTGCTGATCGGCATTGCCGGTGATCAGATCATCGGCATCCATGAACAGCCGGTCCCAGTAATCAAGGTTGCGGCGCGGGTTCTCGGTGAAGCGCGACAGGTGCTGAAACAGCATCGAGGCATCAAGGCTGTTGGTGACCGGGATAAAGGTTCCGTCTTTGTGCAGATGCGGCAGAAACATGGTGGGAGCGTAGCGCTTCCAGACCTTCATAGGCTGCACGTAAAAATTGTTGCTGCTCTCGGAGCCGGAGCCGCAGCTGTAGGCGTCAAAGAGCACCTGGGTTGTTTCGCGGATGCGCGCCACCGTGGCATAGCAGTGCTGGCTGCGCATGAGGGCGAAGTAGGCGACGGTATCCAGCTCGAACAGGTACGGACAGGTGATCATGAAAAAGTTGCCGATCATGAGGTCCGAGCCCCAGGCCGGCAGCAGGTCCGACAGGGAGTCGAATACATAATAGGCGCCGCGGCCCTCGCGGGTGATGATTTCGTGTACCCGGGTGGCGAAGGATTCAAACCCCTCCGAGGAATCCAGCCGGTAAATGGTCAGACCGGATCGGGCCTCAAGCAGCGGCTCGTGCTGCGCAAAACGCATATAAATGACGTTGCGGCCCTCCTGCAGGGAGCACTCGACAAAGGGCCGGACCATGGACTCATAGCCGGCAATGTCATCAACCTGCCAGACAACATTATCCCCGATGCGCAGGTTATCGATAACCGTATCCAGACTTTCAAGCCCGGTGCTCGCGCGGTTCAAATTCTTCATACTGCCTCCTGATACGCTAAGATGAAAAAGCTCGTCCGGGCTGCCGGGGCGGCAAAAAAATCTTCCTGCGAATACCCGACAACCATTTCATACCATAAATCCAGCAATGGAACAATATTGTTACTTTTTTATTGCGATCTGCGGTTTAAAAAGACAGAGGGCAGCTTTTTTCGAGACTGTGTTGCAATAGCTGTATATGTCATTCCTAATGCCGCTTGAGCGGGATGAGGAATCTTAACTAGTTGATTTTCTTAAAGCAGTTATTTCTCCCTTCGGTCGAAATGGCAGAAAAACTACATTGCGACATAGCCACAACGTCCGGCCACAGGGGACCGCCCCTGCGCTCCGAACTCCCTGCACACCCTGCCCTTTTTAACAAGTTTGCAACCTTTATGCCATACGCCACAATTCTGTGCCAGGCAGACACAATAAAAAAAGCCCCTTCCATGTGAAGGGGCTTTCCGTGCAGCGCAGCAAGAGCAGCCTGATTAGACGATACCGTTTGCAAGCATGGCCTTTGCAACCTTGAGGAAGCCGGCAATATTGGCGCCCGCGACATAATCGCCCTTGGTGGCGTAGACCTCTGAGGCATCCATGCAGGCCTTGTGAATGCTTTTCATGATACCATGCAGCCGGCTGTCGACCTCTTCGCGGGTCCAGGAAAGGCGCAGGCTGTTCTGTGACATTTCAAGCCCGGAGGTCGCAACGCCGCCTGCGTTTGCGGCTTTGCCGGGGCCGTACAGAATCTTATTGTCCTGATATGTCCTGACAGCATCAGGCGTGGAAGGCATATTGGCGCCTTCGGCCACGCAGAAACAGCCGTTTTTAACCAGCGCGGCCGCATGATCGCCGTTGATTTCATTCTGGGTTGCCGAGGGGAGCGCGATGTCGACCTTGATGCCCTGGCTCTGAATGACGTCCCAGATGCTCTGGCCTTTGTAGCACACAGCCTTGGGATATTTCTCGGCATACTCGCTGATCCTGCCGCGGCGCACGTTTTTCAGCTCCATAATGTAGTTGAGCTTTGCGGCGTCAATGCCTTCCTCATCGATAATCGTGGCATTGGAGTCACACACTGAGATGCACGTGCCGCCAAGCTGATTGACTTTCTCGATCGTGTACTGGGCCACGTTCCCCGCGCCGCTGACAGCGACTTTTTTGCCCTTAAAGTCAAGGCCGCGCGTGGCGAGCATTTCCGCCGCAAAATATACGCAGCCGTAGCCGGTCGCCTCGGGCCGGATCAGGCTTCCGCCGTATTCAAGGCCCTTGCCGGTCAGCACGCAGGTATGCTCGTTGCGAATCTTTTTGTAATAGCCGTTCATATAGCCGATTTCGCGCCCGCCCACGCCGATATCGCCGGCCGGCACATCCGTATCCGGACCGATATGGCGGTACAGCTCGCGCATCAGTGCATGGCAGAAACGCATGACTTCCATATCCGATTTACCCTTGGGATCGAAATCTGATCCGCCCTTGCCGCCGCCCATGGGAAGCGTGGTAAGCGAATTTTTAAATACCTGCTCAAAACCCAGGAATTTCAGGATGCCGAGGTTGACTGACGGGTGAAAGCGCAGGCCGCCCTTGAACGGGCCGATGGCATTATTAAACTGTACGCGATAACCGCGGTTAACCTGAACCTCGCCCCTGTCATCGACCCAGGGAATGCGGAATATTATAACCCGCTCGGGCTCAACGATGCGCTCATAGATTTTTGCCTTCACGAATTCCGGATGTTTTTTTACGGTGGGCTCGAGTGTCTCGAGAACCTCCTCGGCAGCCTGGTGAAATTCAGGCTGGTTCGGATCCTGCTGCTTGATTTTTTCGAGAACTTCATTGATTACAGACATTTTTAGCCTCCATGCACTGAATGTTTCGTTTGGCTGCAGCGCCGGGTTGCGCGTGGCCTTGCAGCAGGTTTCGTTGACAGCCGTGTTTTTGAAAAACGCAAACTCACACCTTTTAATCGGCAACTGGTTGCCTTTGTTTTAAAGTATTCTAAATGGAAATTCTGGAATAGTCAATTAATATTAAATACTTATGATAAATGACGCAATAAAGAACTGTTGAATTTTTCGGCAATAATGCCATTAAATAATTTTTAATAACGGCGACTTTACCGCTTTGCTTGTGTGTCTTTCTGTGTTTATGTTGTAAAAATCACTTTGTATAACGATATATTTTTTGCTACCCTGAAACACACGCACCAGGCTTCAAGCAAAAAAACGGCAATTGAAGACCTGACTTTGCAGCAATTAAACAGAAAGGTTTTGCCGGAATGCTTGAAAAAACCGCCAGAAAAAAAAATGCCATCTTGAGCATCCTGAGAGATTTTGAAAAACCCCTGCGCAGCTCCCGTGTTGCCCAGGAACTGCTCGCCCAGGGTCACGATATCAGCGAGCGCACGGTGCGGCTGTATCTGCAGGATATGTGCGATGAAGGCTTGATCGAGAAGACCGAAAAGCGCGGCCATCGTATTACCGAGCGTGGCCTGTTCGAGTTTGAGGCAACCAATACGATTGAGCGTGTGGGGTTTCTTTCCGCGAAAATCGATCAGATGACCTACCGTATGAGTTTCGACCTTGCGACCCGCACCGGCTCTGTCCTTGTCAACACCACGCTTGCCGATCCCCGGCAGGTGCACAGCTGCCTGCCCATGATCCATAAGGTTTTTGCAGAAGGCTATGCAATGGGACATCTCATCGCCTTTCTCTCTCCCGGCGAGCGCACGGGTCAGCTGACCGTGCCGAAAGGTATGATCGGCATTTGCACGGTGTGCTCCATTACGGTCAACGGGGTGCTTCTACAGCACGGCATTCCCACACACTCGCGCTTCGGCGGGGTGCTCGAGCTGCGTGATAAAAAACCCGTGCGCTTTGTTGAAATCATCATGTACGACGGCACCAGCATCGATCCGCTCGAAGTGTTCATCCGCAGCGGCATGACCAATTATCTGGGCGCCATCAAAACCGGCAACGGCCGCATCGGCGTGGGCTTTCGTGAATTTCCCGCTGAAAGCCGAAGCAGGGTTGCCGAGCTTGCCGAAAAGCTTGAGCTGGCGGGTCTGGGCGCATTTATGAGCATCGGAAGGCCGGGGCAGCCGCTGCTGGATATCCCGGTCGGCGAAGGCAGGGTCGGTGCGCTTGTCATCGGGGGGCTCAATCCGGTTTCAATCCTTGAGGAAACCGGCTACCGCGTGTATTCACGTGCGCTCTCAGGGCTGATCGATTTTAACAGGCTGTTTCACTATGACCAGATGGAGCAGCGGCTGCAGGAGTTCTTATAAGACTCCTGAAAAACGTCCGTCCTGCGCAGGACGGACCCGTCCCACGGAGCGCGCATCATTCATCAGGGCGTTATCTGCAGGGGCGAAAATTTTTCGCCCCTACCCGGGCAGGCACAGAGGCCTGCCCCTGCAACACGCTTCAATGGTCACATACAACCCCGTTCGTGGTGAGCCTGTCGAACCATGAACGGGCTCAGCGTGACATGCGTTGTCCTTTCCGCCCTTCGACAGGCTCAGGGCGAACGGACTTTTTTCAGGCAGGAGTGTTCAGATACACGCTCTCATGTATTGAAAAAAACAAGGGCACGGCATGCCGTGCCCCTACAACTCATAATTTCATGCACCGCGCGTCCGGGTTTTTTTCAACCGCCTGCCGAATAAATGATGCGCGGACGCATCAAAACAGAAAAATCGGGAACGTGTCCGGATTTTTTCCGAAGCAGGTGACATCGTCAATTTTTTCCACCTTCGCGCCCTTCAAAAGCGCGTACAGCGTGCGCTCCACGCCGATTCCGCCGCCCATGGTTTCAGGAAAATACGGCCGTCCTTCAGAATCCTTCATGTGAACAGCGGTCAGGAACGGTCCGTAACCCTGCATGGCCTCAATATTTTCAAGCACGCCGGCCCTGAACACCGGCGCCTCGGCAATGATGCGGTTATCAAGCAGGCGCTGCACGATCGGCTCATAGAGCCATTCGCGGATCGCTCCGGAGAGTATCTCAAGCGCCGGGGTATACTTGTTGGTGCCGCGCAGAAGCGATTTCGCGCATATATCATAGTTGTAGATCATGTCCGAGGTAAACGCATCGAGGGGCACCTTTGAGCCGTCAGGCAGCAGGTAGGGGTAAATCAGGTCGTAGTTCTCGCGCATCAGCCCGGTGATCCAGAAAAACTGGCCGGCAATGGTTTCACCGACCTGAGCCTCAACCGCGGCCTTGCCGAATTTTTTAACGCTCTCAGCAAGCGTCACCCGCGGGAACGGCTGCTTTGGCACCTCAATGGCTATGCCGAGCGTCTTGAGCTCGGTTTCGTTTTTCTCAACAATGCGCGTGCAGGCCGCAATGATCATGCGCTCGAAGAAATCAATTATTTTTTCGTAATCCTCACGCAGAATTGCCTGCACTTTTTTGGGCGAGCTCTTGTAGGTCGCAAGGTCAATCCCGCGGTTGCGCCTGAGCTCGATATCGATCTGTGAAAAATCGATCAGATACTTGCCGCGCTGCTGCCGGTAGGGACTTTCAAGCTCAAGGCGGATATTGGGCGAATCGACGAAAATACCCTTAATCGCGGGGTTGAAGCACGCCAGGAACTTTGAATAAATCATCGAATGCGTTGACACATAGGGCATGCCCTTGTAGTGAATCGTAGGCACATGCTCGACGTCATGGGCCAGAGGGTCGGTCACCGGGCTCATCTGCACGCGCTCAAGATTCATCAGGCCTTCATCAACAAGGAAATTGTGGATTGCGGTCACCATGCTCGTGCGCACGGCCATGGCTGCCGGGATCGTATCGTTCATCCAGTTGCGCACATAGTTCTGCCGGATAAAATCTTCAAAAGAATTGCCGGACTGAACGATAGCCGCCTGAAAACGAAATAGTTCCTCACCGATCGACGCCATGACATCTCCTCACGATAAAACGTTGTGCTCTCCGGCAGCCCGGCACGGGCTGCACCTCAAAACAGCGCATATCATAATTCAAGCCTCTATTTAATGCAACCCCCATGCCATCAGACAGGCTGTTCAACCCGTTTGTGGTTACCTTTCCGGGGATGTGCTTTCCCGTTCGTGAAGAGCCTGTCGAACCATGAACGACCCTGCTGTGAGATGCCGCCTCCGTTCTGCCTTCGCCAGGCTCAGAGTGAGGGGATGGTGTTTTTTCTTCAGGCACTATGGTGTGCGCCGCATATTTCAACAATTTTGTTGAGAAAACATACCGAGGTTCATTTTTGTTACAAAAAAATTGATGCTGCAGTCTGCTAAAACCCGATCTTGCGAAACCCTTCCGGCACCGGGCCGGGATATTCTCCGGTGAAGCAGGCCGTGCAGTATTGGCTGCCGTCCTCAACCGTGCGCAGCATGGCCTGCGTTGAAAGATAGGCGAGCGAGTCGGCCTCGATATAGTCCCTGACATACTCAATGCTGTGCGCATTGGCTATCAGCTCGGCTTTATCGGAAATATCAATGCCGTAATAGCAGGCATACCCGATGGGCGGCGAACTTATCCGGACATGCACCTCTGCTGCGCCCTTTGAACGCAGCAGGTGCACGATCTGGCGCATGGTGGTACCGCGCACGATGGAGTCATCGATCAACACCACGCGCCTGCCCTCGATCACGCCCCTGACCGGGTTGAGCTTGACCCGCACGTCGAGATTGCGCTTGTCCTGATGCGGGGCGATGAAGGTGCGGCCGATATAGTGATTGCGGATGAGGCCGATTTCATAGCGCAGGCCCGATTCGCGCGCATACCCGAGCGCTGCCGTATTGCCCGAGTCCGGCACTGCGATCACGATATCAGCCTCGCAGGGCGCCTCGCGCGCAAGCTCTTTGCCCAGGCGCCTGCGGACCTTATCAACCTTTTCACCGAACACCAGGCTGTCGGGCCGCGCGAAATAGATATGCTCAAAAATGCAGGCGCACAGGCGCGGAGCGGGATTGAGACGGTGCGTGCGCATGCCGGCAGCATCAATTTCAAGAATTTCACCGGGACCGACCGAACGGATATACTCGGCACCGATAATATCAAAGGCGCAGGATTCTGAGGCAACAACATGAGCCTGCCCCAGCCTGCCGAGCGACAGGGGCCTGAACCCGAACGGATCGCGCACGGCAATAAGGCGCTCAGGGGTAAGCAATACGAGGCTGAAAGCTCCCTGCAGCTGCGTGAGCGCATCCCTGAGAATGGCCATGAACGACTCCTCGCGTGAATGGGCCATGAGATGGAGCATGATCTCGCTGTCCGAGGTTGTCTGGAAGATGGCGCCCCGCTCCTGCAGGCTGCGGCGCAGATCAGTGGCATTCGTGATGGTGCCGTTATGGGCAAGGGCCATCTCGCCCAGGCGCGACTCGATATAGATGGGTTGCGCGTTGATGATGTCGCTTGCGCCCCGGGTGGAATAGCGATTATGCCCGATGGCCGCGCTGCCGCGCAGGCGCGGCATGGCAGCCGGGTCTGCAAACACGGACCACAAAAGCCCAAGTCCTTTTTTTAGAGCAATGGAGCTGCCGTCGGTCGATGCGATGCCGGCGCTCTCCTGCCCGCGATGCTGAAGGGCATACAGGCCCAGGTAGGTTTTTTCAGCCGCTTCCGGGTCACCATATATCCCGAACACACCGCATTCCTCATGCCAGTGATCATCGCCGTAGTGCATGACAGCCGCATCCTTTATCGTGGATCAGGGTTTATGGAACGGCTCACATGGCCTGTAACGAACTGCTGTAAGCACGTTTCCATGTCGACCAAAGGGAAAATATCTTTTTCTCAACACCACGACATCTCCCGGATTCTGCCGACTGATGCCCCTGTATATTGCAAGGATGATACCAGTTTGAAATCTGTGACACCTAATTGAGGACTTGAGCTGCCTGCATGGCAATCCGAATATCGGCCATCGGCAACTGCGCACCGGTCCACGGGCAAAAAAGAACATTTTTGTCCTGTTTTAACTGCATGAACACATTCCGCAAGGTGCCGGTCTGAAGGGCCCCTTCTCTCAGCCGCTCTGCAACGATGCGCTCCAACGCCCGGGCATCCTGGCGTATTATTCTATCATGACCCAACCGAAGCAGTCGCCGACACCGATCTGTATGGCTCCCGGCTCAAGCCCTGCCGGCGCAACGGCAACAACCTTCAGTCTGTTTTTCTTCTTATTGAAAGATACTTTCCGCCAGGTGAGCGGGCCCAGGTCGATTGCTCCATGGATATCAAAACCATGCCCGCCGGCAATGTGCAGCACAATTGTACGCGGTTTGAACAGTTTCTCTGCGCGCAGCGGCTTATGCCTGACGCTCAGGCCGCACAGGCCCGCGACGAACTGTGCATCCGGGTATTGCACGAAATAGGCATCAGGACGCCCGAGAGCATAGTACAAGCCGTCTTTTGTAAATATAGTTCCGAAGGTGGTGGAACTGCCGCCGAAATCGCCCTGCTTCGAAATGGTATTGTCGTCGGCCAGCCCTTCGTTGGTATCACTCAGAATTGCCCAGCAGGCTTCCAGGTCATATGCTGAAGCAGGGTCTGCAAGCAGATCAAACAGACGGTCATAGCGCATCCACGAAGATTCATAATAGTACGAGGGGTCAGGATTGAAATCGCCGACAAAATGATTCGCCGAGCCGATACTGACAACACCCGGAACCCGCTCCTCTCCGTAGCTCACATCAATCACCTCGGAACGCAGCTGGATTTTCGCCATCCTGCCCGTATTGAAGTCGACAAAATGAATAAGCGCCCCCGTCGGGCCGAAGCTCTCGCCCCGGTCAAACACGTCTTCAAAAACCGCCACGGCCTCATCAAGCGTAGCGGCATGCTCCATGGCATGCCTGACCATGAAGGTGTAATAATACCCGAACACAGCATCGGTATTCGGGCTGCCCGCGTTCACGGTTGCTCCGATCCCCTTTTCATTCAGCCCGAATGCCACATCAGCCCATCCCGGAGGATCAAACGTGAGATAGGCATAGTCGCCGTTTGAAGGCCGCCAGTACATAATGACTGACGTATTAACCCCGGCCGTTCCCTGCGCGTCCGTATTATGCGCCAGAAAGGTCCCCGCACTCGAGGATACCGCAAACCCCGTGCAGCCGCGCAGCAGCTTCAGAATTTCCGCAACAGGGGGATCAGGCACCGGCGACATGTTGCGCGCCATGTTGAGCAGATCAACGGCCATGTTTTGCGTAAGCACAAGGTCCCACGCAATGGCAGGGCTTATCGGACGAACCTCGACAAGCCCCTGTGCCATGCCCGCCATGTGATCCTTCACACTCTGCGGGATCAAGGCCTCGGTTTCGTTATAAAAGCCCTGGGCTGCCCAGCCCGGAGGCCCGAAGCCTGCAAGGATGTTTTGAAAGAGCTTGCCGAACTGGATAATATTATCAGGGTATGCACGGCCGACCTGACGGCCGATTTCATACCAGGTGCCGCTGAAGGATGCCACCGGCGCGATCCGGTCAATGCCCCCGCTGCATTCATTACCGAGCCCATCGCTGTCGAAGTCTTCCTGGCCGGGATTTGGCGCTGTAGGACAGTTGTCATCAGCATCACACAGGCCGTCACTGTCAATATCATATGCGCCGCTGCCGCTGCAGTAGTCGCAGGCATCGCCAAAACCATCACTGTCTGCATCCTCCTGCGCCATGCTGCACACCCCTCCCGCTCCGCAATCCATGTCAGCACTGCAGGTCTCGCCGCGGTTGTCCTGCAGCCCTGCTGTACAGGTCCCCAGATCAGGACCGTTGGGAGTCCTGCGGCAGTTATCCGCCGCAAGCGGCGGGCTGCACTCAGGGCAGGCTTGATCCGGCACCCCGTCACAGTCTGTGTCCGGCAGCTCGATAGTGTCCGTCACATCCGCAGGCGCTGATCCGACAGCAACTGCTTCGCGTAACGCCTTTCCGGCAGGCAGGCTTATAAAACACTCATCTGCTGCCGCCTGCGTGGCACATAAAGCAAACATAATAACCCCTGACACCAGAACGCCCGATATTCTGTTCACGGCACACACTCCTTATCTCTACATTTTTACGTTCAAAAATGCCTTCCTGCAGCAGCTACATGTAAACAGTATAGGCTAAAACACCCCGGAGCGCAAATCCCCGGAGCCAGACCGCCACAGCGGCTGTTCAATCCCATTCCCGCAGTGCTTACCAGTATTTTAAAAACTGCTTTTATCATCGGCGCTTGTATGATACTACAAACCATAACTGTTTCACCTTATTGAAAGGGCAGACCATGGGCACCAGCAATCTTGTTTTTCTTGAGGTCATCGAGTGGTTTGACGACAGCGGGCAGGAGCTCGTGCACCGCATTCCCGAGGAGGGCTCCGGTGAAATCAAATTCGGTGCGCAACTGATTGTTCGGGAAAGCCAGGCGGCCGTATTCTTCTACAACGGCAAGGCCTATGACGCGTTTCCGGCCGGCCGCCACACCCTCAAAACCGCCAACATTCCCATTTTGACCAAGGCGCTCAGCCTGCCCTGGGGCTTCACCAGCCCTCTCAGGGCCGAAGTCTATTTCGCCAGCATGAAAGTGTTCGCCAACCTGAAATGGGGCACCCGCGACCCGGTCGCTTTCAAGGACAGCGAGCTGGGCCTGATCCGGCTGCGGGCTTTTGGAGTTTTCAATATTCAAGTTGTCCAGCCGGTGCTTTTTATCAACTCGCTTGTCGGCACGCAGGGCGTATATACAACCGAAGAAATCGAGGAATACCTCAGCCGCGTGATCGTATCACGCTTCAATGACTATATCGGCGAAGAACTCGACTCGTTCATCAACCTGCCCGGCAAATACGACGCAATGGCAGTCGGCCTGCAACAGCGCCTCGAGCGCGACTTCTCACGCTTCGGCCTCGGCCTGCAGGCGCTCTACATTAACGCCATCACCCCGCCGCCCGAGGTGCAGCAGGCTATTGACGACAAGAGCAAGCTGGGCGTATTCGATGACCTGAACAAACTGATGCAAATGAAGGCGGCCATGGCCTTTGAAAAGGCGGCCGGCAACGAGGGCGCGGCCGGGGCCGGCATGGGCTTGGGAGCCGGCTTCATGCTGCCGTCAATGCTGGGCGCGCCCATGTTTCAGGCCGCAGTCCAAGGCTCAGCGCAGGCAGAGCCGGCATGTCCGGACTGCAAAAACCCGGTCAACCGGGATGCGCGCTTCTGCCCGGCCTGCGGTCATCAGATGCTGGTCTTTTCTCAGTGTTCCAGCTGCGGTAAGAACCTGCCGCCCGCTGCCCGGTTCTGCTCGCACTGCGGCCTTGAGCAGGTAAACACAAAACCTCAGGCGCGGCGCTGCACGAAATGCAGTGCCGAGAATCTGCCCGAGTCCGTATTCTGCAACCGG